>Ga0172367_10000018_pt1 | contig 258368 bp, 239 predicted proteins | sample Lak10m_FD_114542 | JGI IMG/M metagenome (GOLD analysis project Ga0172367, IMG submission 114542) | Freshwater microbial communities from Kabuno Bay, South-Kivu, Congo - kab_022012_10m | ecosystem: Environmental > Aquatic > Freshwater > Lake | place: Democratic Republic of the Congo... | reverse complement strand
TTTTAGTAAATCGAGATGAAAATCTTGAAGTCATTCGCTTTGTACATGAATCTAAAAAAGTAAAGTCTGTTAATTTTTTGGAATTAAAAAAATCAGTTTTAATTTTACAAAACTTTTTGAATGAATATATTTCCCCAGGGGATGTGGTTGGTGCCTATATGCCAAATATTCCTGAAACGCTGTATGCTATGCTTGCCACCACTTCGTTAGGCGGAGTTTTTACCTCCACATCTTCAGACTTTGGAATTGAAGGAGTGGTGGACCGATTTAGTGAATCTAAACCCAAAGTGCTTATTGCTGCAGTTGAATATAGTTATGCTAATAAAGTCATTGATCAAAAAGCAAAAATTCTTGAAATTAAAAAAAGACTTCCATGTGTTGAAAAAGTTATTTTAGTGAATTTTTTAAATCCACCAAGTGAACAAGATTTCTCAACTTTTAATGAGCACTGTTTTCATTTTTATAGTGATTTAGAAAAGAGAACTTTGAAAAATCGTGAAATTAAGTTTGTGGATGTACCATTTCATCACCCATTATACATCATGTATTCATCAGGAACTACTGGCAAACCAAAAGGGATCGTGCATTCTACAGGGGGTGTTTTATTAAAGCATCTTGTAGAATTAGGCCCCCATTCTAATATGAAAGAAGGGAAAACAATATTCTTTTTTACCACCTGTGGTTGGATGATGTGGAACTGGTTAATGAGCGCACTCTATTTTAAAGGAGTGATTGTTTTATATGAAGGAAGTCCAGCAGAACCTTCTCCGGAATACTTTTTCCACATGATAGATAGAGAGAGAATCAATCTTTTTGGAACAAGTCCAAAATTTTTGAAGGCCCTTCAAGATCATGATTCAAAATTTTCAAAGCTAGATTCACTTGAATGTATATTAAGTACAGGTGCACCACTTCTTCCTGAACAATATGATTATGTGTATTCTAAAATAAAAAGTGATGTACATCTAAGTTCGATCAGTGGAGGAACAGATATCTTAGGTTGTTTTATGCTAGGTAATCCCAATTTATCAGTCTTCCGTGGAAAAATACAATGTTTGGCCTTAGGGATGGATGTGGCCGCCCTTTCAGATGATAAGACCACAGTTTTTGATCAAGAAGCCGAATTGATTTGTAAAAAATCTTTTGTCACTAGACCGATTTATTTTTTAAATGACTTAAATAATTTTAAATTAAAAGAGGCCTATTTTAATCAAAATCCTCCCTTTTGGACCCATGGGGATTACGTCAAAATTTCTAAAGGGGGGGAAGTTCAAGTTTTTGGCCGGAGTGATGCAACATTGAATCCTGGTGGTGTTCGCATTGGAACAAGTGAGATTTATCGTCAAACAGAAACCCTAACATATATTCAAGATTCTATTTGTGCTGGTAAAGCAGTGGAAGGGGATGTTGAAGTTTGCCTTTTTATAAAAATGCGATTGAATGAAGAATTAACGAGTGATCGAAAGAAGGAAATAAAGGATTTAATTAAAAAAAATACAAGCCCAAGGCATGTGCCAAAAGTAATCGCTGTGGTGAAAGATATTCCTTATACTCGATCTGGAAAAAAAGTGGAATTGGCCATCGCTAAAATTTTAAGTAAAAAACCTTTGAACAATATTGAAGCAATTTCAAATCCGGAATGTTTGGGTGAGTATGAGCAGTTTGCTTAGTTCACATTGGCGTCTTTAAGTCCATTTAGTTCAAAACTGTATCGAGTCTTTTTTTCATGAATCGGGCCATCCCAAGATTCTTCTATTTTTCCATTTTCTGCATTCACTAATGCACGAAAGGCGCGAGTTTCACCATTTGAAAATAGAAAATGTACGGATACTTGTTTTAGATAAATTCCAGAATCTTCTTGAACTTTGATAATATTATCTTCTTCATCAATGATCACTTTGGTGTCACTTGCTTGAAAGCTTAGAAGATTTTCTCCTAATTGATTTTTCCATTCACTAGATTCAGAATTTTCCATTTTTAGTTGTCTGGTTGAATCATTCCATAAAATGGCATTGGCACCGATTAAACGGTAATTTTTATAGTAATAATAATTTGGGTTTCTTAATGATTTTTTTTCTATATCTTTTGTGTTTTTGTTACGCTTTAAAATGTTAACATCAATTTTTTCTTCTATAGAAGTCGTGTAGCTGGCGATCTTTCGATCTTTTTCTTTTTTATAAGTGATGGTTTCAATTTGGTGGGTATTTGTGATTTTTTTATCAGATTGATTATGAATGAAATAGGATAGAGTGAATGCTACCATAAGAGAAAAACTAAAATAGACAATTCGCTTATTCATTTTAATCTAGCACCGTCATCTGAAGGTTTAATATCTTAAACGGTTTATCTCCGTTATAGTCAGTATCAAAAAAGTCGTATTGGCTTCGTGTACTATCGTGATAGCAATCATCACAATTGGTAAAACGAGCACGGAATCTACAATTAATAACTGTTCCATGAGGTAAGTGTTTTGAAACTTCATATAAAATAAGATTTGAAGCTTTGATTTCAGGAGTTGTATTATTTGTAGATGAAGTTAATGTTTTCATCCAATTCTTTTTTGGATCAATTTTTGAAAACCATGCTTGATCTGCACCTTTTATGGCCTTAATAAAACATTCTTCAGGTTTTGTGCTATCAATACACATCGAGCTATCTAGGGCCAGCTTATTTCTAAAAGTATTTTGCGATACCCATTTAGTCGCACCACTTTCAGTGGTTTGAATAAAACATCCTGGTGTAAAGTCAGTTAAAGCGCTCGCTGAAGCAGCCGCACAAGTTGTTCCACCTTCTGAACTAGTTGGAAATTTATCAGAAGTAGAGCTGGTTGATTGATAGCTGCAAGGTTTTTTTGTCGCTGGATCTAAATTGTAATAGTCATTGGCAAGAACTTGAACGCCACCCATTGTTGAATTGGAATCATTGTAAAGATTTAAAACAACTCCAACAATTTCACCAGGAGATAATTTCCCGTTACCATTGTTATAGGGAACATTGGCAAATTGTGAATCAATGTTGATAATAGCTTCTTTAACTAAATCTCTAACTAGAGAATAGATATTGGCTTGATTATCAATTATGTAGGCATAAGCTGCACCAACAGTTGGATCAAATTTTAAAAAGTTTTTTGAAATAAGTGTGGTTTTATTTCGGTTTGTAGTTGTTACCAAAGTATTTTGATTCGTAACTGGATTAGCATGATTTCTTTTTTCATTATAAGTTCTAAAAAGAAGTAGGCCATAATCATCTATTAATTTTTCAATTTGATCTTTTGTGTAGACTGTTCCTCGACAAGAATTGATTGATGGATTACCAACGGTGCCTTTTAGTTTTTTTGCCAATGTTTGCATAAAACTTCGATAAGTGACAGGATTATTTTTCATCACCCAATCAAGTGCATAAGTTGAACTTAAATTGATTGAACCAATGGCCCCATTATTAGATCCTTTAGTGCTTAAATCGCCAAGTTCCGCTAAAGTTTCTTGAACTAAAAACATGACAAAAGATTTTGAAGTATCTTTTGTGTATCCACATTTACTCATTAGATCTTCTGTTAATGCAACCAAGTAATGAGACATAATCATTCCCGCATAATGCTCATCTTCCACAGGTTGTTCAGGAAAATTTGGACTATAAGTTAGAAAGTCTGGGTAACTCAATCTTCCGTTTGATGAAGTATTTAAAGCTGAAATGTGAACTGGATCATCTTCTTTTAGTGGTCTTGATTGCCCTAAAATTCTTCCTGCGGCCCATTCAGCAAAATGGGTTCTGGAATTGACATAATAGCTAAAATAATCAGAAAGTCCTTCACCAATTGAGCTTGCTTCAGAATAACCAAAGTTACCAAGTCTTGGGCGAGCAGGATTAAATGGATTTGATAAATTTCTAAAATTAAATTGCATGTGCTGAAAAAAATGTCCTGCTTCGTGATAAATAACTGTTGAATCTTGGGCCCAACGCATTTGTGCTGAATCAGCAAAGAATCCAAAGCAAAGTTTGTTTTGAGCAGAGTTGTAATAAGCATTGTCTTCTTCTTGGCAGTCTGCTTCGATACTTAGTGGCTCTTTTAAATACATTTCATATTTTGAATCATTTCGAACAACCGCATTGGGTGTAGATAAATCAAAAATCGCTGGATTTAAAAGATAAGTATTGTATCCATTTCTAATATCGACAAAAAATTTATCTAAAATTTTTTGCATATGATAAAAAGTGTTTACTTGTAAAAATTCTGGTGATTCTGCTCGGTAATCCCACTTACCTGTAGATGTTTGAAGTGGAGTGAGAGAATCTTTGTTGGCCACTACAGAAAAACATTCTTTTGAAGTTAAGCTTGTTGGAAAATAACAGTCATTTTTTGAAATCAGATAACTATTAGTTGTAATAGGCGCGACTGATAAAAATTTATTTAAATTATAAGAAGGACTTATATTAGCATTATTTCCAAGAATAATTGGATTATCAGCTAAGATATAACCTTGCCCTACTGAGACATTTTGTGCACCTGTTTGGTTGTTACTACTTCTGGTGCGAAGTTCATTTGAGACATTAGGCATACAAGCAGAAAGTAGAAGAGTCCCTAGAATAATCGAATTCCAAATAAAGTATTTAAAAATGGATTTTCTAGAACGTCTTTTCATCTATCTTCCAACACCCTTTCCTAAAATACCTTGATCAAATGATTGTAAGTCATAGCTAAATGGATTTTTCTGAGCCATCATCGAATTATTTTGAGCATCACAAGATCCATCAGATTTTTGACCTAGAGTTGCGATTCTAGTTTCAAGTTTTTCCACTTCCGATGGCTCAACTGGAGTTAATGAATTAAGATCTGATAGAAAATTTTGCCAATTATCTTGCTCGGGATTTCCTTTCTTTTTATCTTCTTCAGCTATTTTTTTATTTAAATCTTGAAGAACTTGAATTCTATCTTTTCGGTTTTTGATTTGTCCTTGCACGTTGGAAATATCACTATTTTCTACAGCTTCATCAAATTTATCAAAGCCAGTAGATCGATTTTTCTCTTGTTTATCTTTAAGCTCTTTTAACTGTTTTTCAAGAACAACAAGCTCTTTGTCTTTTTCTTCAATTTCTTTTGTGTGTTCTTCTATTTTTCCATTTCCACCAGTTGATGGATTTAGTTTTTTACTAATTGTTGAACATATATTATCACTACCACTACCAACGAAAGATTTTAAATCACTTATTGCTTGATCGAAATCATCATCTTTAAACTCTAGTTTATCTAATGAGACTGCATCATCTTCAACTTTATCTTTCATTTCTTTCGGGAAATTGCTGATTAATTTTTTTATAAACTTTTTGTTGTCATAGTTTTTTTGTGATCCACAAAGATCCTTAAGTGAGATTGTTTTTGGTCTTGGAGTAGAAGTACTTGCATGTCTTTTAGCTTTTTGTTCAGCTCGCTTTCTCTTTTTGACACAACTAACTATTTCACTAGTAGTTTTATAAATCCTTTCGTTTTCGCATTCTAAATCTAGATCAGGATCATCTTCAGCGACGTTGTTATAAGAGTTACATGCTTTTCTAAAATCATTTGTCAATTGTCTTGCATTCGGTGTAATTCGATCACCAATTTTATCCCAGTTTTCAGTTAAAGATTTAGCATCTTCACAGGCACCAAGTGGATGTGCTTTTAGATCAGCATATTTATTACAGAATTTTTTTACATCTTTATCTTGTTCGGCCTGACGTTTCATGCCTTCTTCATTTTGTTTAGCTAGCTGTTGTGCTGATTGATCGGCCGCTTGTTTACAACTTGCATGTAATTTTTCCCAACGTCCTTTTTCTTTTTCCATCGCCGTCTTTTGTTTTCCAATATAGTCTTCCACTTCATTCATGGCGGTGTCTTGTTGTTTTCTAAATAAGTTTTTGATGTTTTCCACTTTTTTAGGAAGATCTTCAATGAATTTGCTCATATCACCGTTGGCATACATGTCTACGCCAAATTTATCTTTAGAAAGTTCAGGGTAGTTGATCATCATGTCATTTGGAATTTCGAAATTTGTTCCAGGAAATCTTGCTTGAACTTGTTTCGTAATCATTTGGCTTAGATCGATTTGTTGTTTTAATAGTAAGTTCGATCTATCAACCATAACTCGAACATTTTCGTTAAATTTATTTGCTCCATTTGTAATTCTAGATTGAAGGTTACTCACATGAGTCGTCAGTTGCGCTTTACATGCTTTAATTTCGTTGGCACAAAGATTAGCTGTTGCACTACAAAATCCATCTGTCTTATGATTAAAAGTATTGGCATCGCATGAATGACCTGATTTTTTTGATTCGCCACTACAGCTAATCATTTTATCTAAAATGTTATTGGAAAGTTTAACAGCGAAACCATCTGCAAGATTTTTGTACTCTTGCAAATATCCTTGAGCTCTGGCCACCAATTTTTGTTGTGAAGCTTGTTGTTTTGATCCACCATTATTAGTTGTTGAAAATGATTCATCTTGCGAGAATCTGTTTTCACAAGCTGCAACCGTTTTTACAAATAAGTTATAAGGACTTTCTGTTACAACTTTGGCATTTGAATCAGAGTAGGTAACAGTGATATCTTTATATTTTGCATCGAGAGCTTTAATTTGCTCTAATTTGTCATTAATGAAAGCATCAGACTTCATAATATTTACTAATGCTTCTTTGTATTTATCTCTTGCAGTCCCAGTATTATTGGTACTTTTTTGATTAATTGATTCTAAAACTTTTTCAATTGGAATCGCCACACCTTTATCTGCCAAAGTCACACATTCATTGACGAATTTCTTCTTAAAAAAGTCTTGAGCACCATTGACGAACTCTTGAAAGTCAACACTTGAGTTTTTATCCATTGCAGGCAGTGAATAACCTGGAATCAGTTTATTAATTTCTGCTTGAATTCTAGTTCTTTCTTTACCAAGACCGCCCATTTGTTCTTTTAATATTTTTTGCATATTTGGAAATTTTGGATTTTCTTCTGCACCAAAATTTGCAAAGGCATCTATACCATTGTTCTGAATTTGATTTCTAATGTTATCTACTTCAGCGCGAATTTCTTCTTCAATTTTTCCATGGTTTGAAGTGTAATCTGTGGCCACTTTATTTTTTGGCTCCATCATAATGTTTAGTCCATTTAAACCAAACTCAGCAGCTTTTGAATAATCTTGTCCCAGAACAGATTGACAATCATTGTTTAAGTATTTTGAAAAATCTCTGGTTTTTGTTTTAATATTATTACTTCCAGAACCAGGATCTCTTGTACCCATTAAAATAGAGTTATCATCTTCCATCTGATTTAAAAGTGCTTTATTGTCCGCTTTGAATGCTTCTGATTGAAGTTTTAAATTATCTTGCATACGAGATAAATTGTTCACCATTTCAGTTAGCTGAGAATCTAATCCTTTTTTTCTATCTTGAAGACACTTAATACCACCAGCATAGTTGGCATTAGATGCTTCATTCATTAATTGATCGTAGTAATTCATCATTTTTAAAGCAGCACCTTCATAGGTATAGTTGCTCGCAATAGTTTGCGGATTTGGAGCTACCTGACAAGCATTAGCTGGAAAATTTTGCATAGATGCTGGAAGGGAACATTCTGGAAAATATTTTGAAGCACTAAGTTTTGGTTGCATTTGGCTCATTACTGCAGCTGTATTATTCGCATTTATTTGGGCCATTATAGATTGCTGTTTCATTCCTAAAAATTGGGCATATCCACTTAATCCAACTTTTGCAATGTTTTGAATATAAGCTGCAGTATTATCAGAAGGGCCACTTGATGCAGCTTCGGCCGCATAAACATAAGGGCTTGTTTGAAAATAAAAAAGTGAAGTGACCAAAGAGAGCGTTGTCACATTTTTTGTTTTCGTCATCATTTTAGTCATCAAGTTTTTTTTCATAATTCATCCAATCGATTTAAGATAATTCATAGGTTTATCGGTTAATAAAAAATAAATCTTATGCTTAAATCTATTGTAAATCCTGACTAATTCTATTGTGTATCTAAATAGTTAAAGAGCCCCAAAGGATCGAGGAATAATCTTAAAACTACCTGAAAATCATTACTTATAGTGGAGTGTTTCTCTTCCTTATTTTGTTAAGTATTCGTTATCTTTGCCAATAATTATTGGCAATTCATAGATATTTTTTAATTTCCATTTATAATAGGTTTAAGTAAAAATTAAAGAGATTTAATGAAACAAAAAATATTAAGTGCCTATTTTGTCCTTTTTCATTTAGTGGCCAAAGAAAGATTAAAACAAAAAGATATCATTCCTCGTTATATTCACAATCATTTGGTCTGCGTATTGAGTACTGGCATCTTAATGTGGGCCTATGCCTTCTTAGCTCTTTTGACCATTTCAGATAAAACTCCTTTTTATGTTGGGTTAAGCATGAGCTTAATTCATTTGTTTTCTCCGCTTTTGTATCTTGTTACTAATAACTATTTTTTTGTCAGTAACATTTTTATTGGAGCTGGATTAATTCATCAATCGACTTTTGCTTATTTTTCAGGCGGATTTGATTCTAATATCATCATTTGGTTTGGAATTCTTCCCATGATCTCAGGAGTGATTACAGGAAGAAAGGGCGCGATTACTTGGTCTGTTATTACGACTTTGACTTTTTTATTGTTTCTAGAATTAAGATTAACAGGACATGTTTTTCCTGAAGTTATTTCGGAAACAGGAAAAATTTGGGCCCAATCATTAATTGCTTTTGGATGGATTTATTTATCTACCATTATTATTTGGGTCTATGTTTTGTTAAATGAATTAAATGAAGAGGTTTTAAAATTAAAAAATCAATCAATTCAAAATCTGGTATTCATCCTAAGTCACGACATCTCAAATCCTTTAAGCGTCATAAAAGGAAGGCTTCAGATGTTGAAAAAAAATATTGCAGAAAAAGACATGGCCAGTTTTGAAAAGGTTCAACATGCCACACAATCAATAAATCAAATTGTCGATAATGTTCGCGATCTTTATTCGACTGAACTTGGAAAAAAAGATATTGAGCTTAAAAAAATTCAATTTGAACAAGTGGTAGAGGATATCAAGAAAAATTTTTCTGATCGACTTCAATATAAAAAAATTTATTTAAATTATTATCCCAATTTACAATCAATAATTTTAGAATCAAATCAAGGTCTTTTAACTCATCAAATAATCGGAAATTTGATATCAAATGCAATCAAGTTTTCACCAGAAGAATCGCCAATAAATATTCATGCGGCCCAAGATGAAAGATTAACAAAGATTGTGATAGAAGATAAAGGGCTCGGGATTCCTGAGAATATTAAAAATCAATTATTTGAAGTCAAAGCAAAAACCAGTCGTACAGGAACTTCAGGAGAAGAAGGTACTGGTTTTGGTCTTCCGATTGTTAAAGTTTATGTTGAGAGATTAGGGGGAAAAATTTCTCTTGAATCGAAAACCAAAGAAGAATCAACTGAAGAACATGGTACAAGATTTATATTGGAGTTTCCTAATGCAAAAAAATTATCAGACGACGAAACCAAGTGATTTTTTATACGAGAGAATGGGGCCTTGGCCTCAACCAAGCCCTGCTCATCCAATCGGCGAATCAGCAGCGGTAGTGCATTTACCTTTAAAAGAAAGAATTGATTGGTGGATTTTTATCGGTTCTCGTTACATGCTGACTTTATTTTACGCACCAGTTGCTTATCTTAGAGGCATCATCCACCCAGGATTAAAGGAAGTGAGTGATAGTGATTTTCTCGATATGATTGAAAATTCTATGTTATCAAAATTTATTTGCGATAGATTAGATGAAACTGATAAAAAAATTTTTGCTAAATTTATTAGTGAAAATTCTCAATATGCAGTTGTCGATTTAGAGCCTGTTAAAGTAGTCAAAACTTTTGAAGGCATTTATGCATCAGGCACTAAAACCTTGTTAAAAAAAGATGCATTCAATAAGTATTCAGTTGTCGCTATCTGGGTTGAAAAAACAAATTCACTTTTTGTTCAAAGCGATGGTGATGCATGGGAATTGGCAAAGTATTTTGTATTACAAGGAGGAGCCTTATGCGCTACTTTGGTTATCCATCCTTTATTACATTTTCCTTTTGATGCAATCAATGCCATAACTAAAACGTGTCTTCCTAAAGATCATTTACTTTTTAAATTAATCTATGCCCATACGCGTTTTACGCTTCCTCTTGAAAATGCTGTTTTAACTTTTAAGACTTCTTTACTTCAGGCCAAGTGGTGGATGTGTTATGCACCTTATCCAGGGGAAAAAGAAGGTCTTCGTGAATTATTAGTTGAAGGTTATATGGGTATCAATAATAACACTTCATATCCGAAATTTTCTTATCCTAAAAGACCAATTACTGTTCATTCAAAATATGGCGAATTTCAAGACGCTTATTATGAAGTATTTAGAAAATTTGTTGCTTCGGTAATTTCTGATATCGCTCCAGATGATTATTTTGTAAAATGCTGGGCCAATTGGATCTCACAATTTGTTCCAGGATTTCCAAATGGGGATGAAGTTTTTAAAGATGATAATTTATTAAATGCAGTAAGCTATTATATGTGGAATGTAAGTGTGGGTCATACTGTAGATCATTACAATTATGGGCGAATGGATCATAGAAAAATACCTTTGAGACTAAGACAAGCGCCACCTGTTAAAGGTGTGAAAATGATTGATCGATCAAAGTTGACCACCTTTTTTGATAATGCCAAGTACATTATGGCGCAAATTTTATTTTTTGATTCTACAACAGTGACCTCGATTATTGATATCGAATATAATTTTGAAAAAGCGAATCATCTTCAAGCTGAACGAACTTTTAAAGACGAATTAAAAGTTGTCGATCAAAAAATGAAAGCACAAAATATGCAATATATTCCGCTTGAAAAAATTGCGAGAAGCATTCAATCATGATTTTTTTTCTTTTGAGTTTTTTTCAATTTCTGCTTCAATTTCATTCAAGGCCGTCTCAATTAAGTCGGCTTCTTTTTGACTTTTTCCAATGTGAATAAATTTATGAAGCTGACCCATATTGTTTTCACTTGCTTTTGAAAGTTTACTGCAACGGTAGATTTGAGGGCGAGTTAACCGATGAGTTTGAAAAACTGGGGAATTAATTTCAACTGCACAATAGGGTGATAATTTTAGTTTTGATCTTAGGTAGAGTGAATTGGCACCAATTTCTTCAATTTGAATATCTAAATGAAATGAGATTCGACTATAGGGAGAATGCTTACCAAAAACAATAATCGGATTATCAGGTGTTTCTAGATCAGGTAATTTTTTTTCAAGTTTTTCAATCATTGATTCTAAAAGGCTTATTTCTAGAGGGGTCTGAGAATGCATAGCAAAGGGATATTGAGTCTGAAAATCTTTTAAATTTAATTCCGAGACGATTTCATAGGTTATCAAATAGCAAAGATTATTTTTTAAAAAGCGTTTGATATAATCAAATTTATTTTTAGATTGTTGAATCAATTTTCGATTTATTAGGATTAGTTGTGGCAATTGAAAATTTAAAGCTTCTTCAAAATTTTCAAGATCAGCATAGCCTCTTGCTCCAAAACTTTTATCTAATTTAATCATTTGAGTAATAGTATTTCTATATTCAGGAGAAGGTTCAAAATAAACAATCTTTACAAATTTTGATTTAGAAATCGAGCCATTATTTTCAAGCCAAGACTTTAAGGTTTTTAAATCATCTTCGCTATTTTTCGAATGAATTTTAGCGGCATAGGAGTGAGCATATTGATAATAGCGGCCAAAATGATCTTTTTTTAATATTTCAAGTTCACAATTTTTAAAATTTAACTCAGTAAAAATCTCAGCTTCTGTTTTAATCTTTTGCCCAACAGATAAATCAAGATTAGATTCAAAACTGATTAAATTTGATGAGAGGGTTCCAATTCGTCCCCAAGTGGTCAGTTCCCCGACAGATTGAAATGGAAATTTTTTTTCTTGGTCCATTTCAAATTCATTGACCTTATAATTTAAAATCCACTTAATTGTTTGCAGAAAAAGCTTTGAATCTGGAAATTGTGTTTTATTGCGATAAAATACTTGTGAGGCACCGGCAATCACCAACTTTCGTCGAAAATTCATTGATGAATCGCTAGTAAAGATGATGAATAAAATATTTCTTGCAAAAATGTGATTTCGCATTTTGGCAATATATTTTTCTAGATCATTTGGAGTAGAATCAGCATTAATGATGACGATTTTTGGAAGCTCATTAAAAATATGAGATTCTGAAGTTGTTAAATCAGGAATATGTTTTAAAGGCAATTCTAAGCTGATAAGCGAATTACTTACGTACCAAAAAAGCTCAGGTGATTGGTCGACAACAAAGAGACTCATAGCTCTATTGTAGTGTATTCTATAAAAATATCAAGAAGACTAGATAAGCATTCGTAAATAGATCAGGCCAAATATGATTCGATAATAGGCAAAAGGGGTTAGGCTTAATTTCTTTAAAATACGTAAAAATGTTTTAATGGCCACTATGGCGACGATAAAAGATGTAATTAGGCCAATGATTAATGAATAGGCCATGCTTAAATCAAAATCTTGATACGATTTTAAAAGCTCATAAATTGTAGCAAGTCCTATAACTGGTACCGATATTAAAAAAGAAAAATCGGCCGAAATTTTTACATCAATTTTTCTCATCATGGCCATCAGCATAGTCGCTCCCGAGCGTGAAACTCCAGGAATAAGAGCTGTAACTTGGGCCAGCCCAATGATTAAGGCATCCCAATAAGTTAAATGATCAATGGAATGCACTTCAGCTTTGGGCTTAATCTTTTCAATGATGATCATGATGATACCGACGATAATCAAAGATGCGACTACGGTGTTTGGGTTATAAAGATAAGTTTTGATCCATTTTCTCGTCAAGAAACCAATGACTAATACAGGTAAAATGCTCAAAGCGATATGCACCAAGTTTAAGTGTCTTGGACGATGAAAATCATTGAGTTCAAGAGGGTAAATGTTTTTGAAATTTAATAATCGAACAAATTGTTCTTTATATAAAAATAAAACTGCGAGAATTGCCCCTAACTGAATTATAATATTAAACGAGGCTAATGATTCTTGGTTCTTATTTAAAAGCTGAGTTGTTAAAATCAAATGACCAGTTGAAGAAATAGGTAAAAACTCAGTTATTCCTTCAACTACACCTAAGATAAAAGCAGATATTAAATCATTCATTGGAAAAATTGTAAGAAATAATTACTCTAATTACAAGTAATTACTTGAACATCTTTGTCAGTAGTGGTGTTTTCTGGTATACAATAAGCATGATTATTTAATTTTAATCCCTGCTTATATAGATCTAACACTAAATTTAAATTGTCAGTTTCTGGACGACCTTCTAAGAATCGATATATTTTAGACTGTCCACCTTCTTGGCCTGGAATCTTTAATTTTGAAATCAAAAGTCCATAAGCAATTTTTTTAGATTTACACATATTTTTTGCACAAGCTAATGTAGCAACGTTTGAAGGATCTTTAATATAACCATTATCATCAAATAGAGAAGCACTTAAAGTTGATGCTTCATTTGATACATACTTGTTTGTATAGACTGAAATATCCACCCAATCAGGAAGCGCACATCTCATAGTATTTGGGTTAACGTAACCTGAACAGCATTTTTCAGCATCAGTGGAAAGGGCCACTTCTGAATTTGTCGGTAAACAAGAGATAAATTCGTCAGCTTTAAAAATATTTTTCATATCAGTAAAGTTTCCATTATCTACTGCAGAGTAAAGTTCTGTGGTTCCATTGGTATATTCTTTAGTGGCAGCAGAAGCAAATATAGGAGGATAAGTATAGTTTACACCAGGGGCAATTGGGTGACCTGGATAAGATGATGATTGATTGGTTGGATTTGATTTACAAGAAAAGAATTCTTCAGTGGTGCCATTAAAAAAGTTTTCAGACTCTATGGCAATTTGTGGAATTCCCATTAGTTCAAATTTTCCAAGATATTCTAAAATGGCTTTTCCTTTACCAGACGTTGGAGAAGTTTGCACCACTGTACAAAGTGGATCTCCATCTTCAAGACCCGCACACGACCACTGGCCATCTGTTGAATTTGAAGGTCCTGCAAACCAATTAAAACATTTGAAATTTTCTGATTTAAAGGCCTGAAATTTAGAGGCACTCCAATTGTGTTTTCCATCATAGAAAAGTCGGATCCAATTTCCTGAACAGCTAGTTTTTTCACCTAAAAGGCTTAGAGTTTTGTATTGCTTGGTCAAAGTAGAAATGTTGATACATCCACCAGGAAGTGAACATTGGTCTTTAATAGCTCCAGATAACTCTGGATAATTTGTTGAATCAGTCTTCAAATCTTTATAGATAGTGGCCCATCTTGAGTATCTAAATGGACTGCTTATACTGACTGAAATTCCCGGAACAGTGTCACCATCAAGTTGATTTCCAATTGCATTTGGAACAGGAACAGTGATCTTTTTACCCACTTCTCGGCAGCATCGATTATTTTGTGGGAAATACTCTGTGGAAGTTTTGCTTGCGGCTTGCGAGCAGATTAATTCTTCTTGCCAAAATTTTAATTCATAGGTGTTAATAATTCCAGTTAATGAACTACTCATTGAATCAAGAATTTTTACTCGATCGGCAATTTGCTTATTTGGCGCACACTCTAGATCAGAGTTACATGTGGCCCCTGGAGGACGTAAGCAAGCATTCTCTTGGAAAGTAAAGCTTGTCAGCCCCCCAGCAGAATTACTTTGAAGCATATTAAAGTTCATACCTTTACTAGTAAATGCTGCTTTTAATAATTTAAGCGAGTTTGTTGATATGGCCTGAGTGGCAGAATCGTAAACTAAATTTGTATTTGTGCTGTTATTGGTGCTTGGATCGGTTATACCCGTATAATAATAATTTTTAGTGGAAGGATCAACTACCGAACAATTTGATAAAAAGGTATTACTCATAGTTGTTGCATCCAAAGGTAAATTTTGAGATGTACCGATTCCAATGACTTTATCACCAGGATAATCACTAGAACTTGGTGCAGTTGAGTTTTGACCTACAAAAGAAGATGCTTCTGGAGATCTTCCTGAAATACACATACTGGCCGCTTTATTCGCCGACATACTTTGTAAAGACTCAGGTCTTATAGTCTCACTTCCATTGAAGTCATAAGGTCGCATTGGAACTTTCACTCCAAGACCAAAAGTTTCAGCTCCAGTCCCAGTAAAAGGTTTAGCAAATCTCGACACTCGATTATTAAATTTTGAATTGTACGTAGCTCCTGTTTGAAAAGTTTGGCAATAATTATTCGCTGAACATGTATGGAAACTTTGAGTTTGTGTTTCGTTAAAAGTAGAACTTAAATTGATATTACTTGATCGATAATTTTGCGTACAAAGAGCACCTTTTCCTCGATACACACATCGTTTGCCGTAGTTTCCTGAACCTAGAATATAACTTAAGCGTTTATCTTCTCTCATGGCATCTGGAATTTCTTTTCCATTTTCATCAAAAACCGGCCATGAAGTGGTGATTTCATTTATGTTCGCACAGACATAATCATATCCAAGAGATCCAGAACAATCTAGATCGGTATTGCACTGATGATAACGCTGACATTCGGCACCGTCTGATTCAAAATCAGAATTGACCATACTGGTTCCAGCAGGATTTAAAACCGCATCATTAACCAAAACTTCATATGTATTTTCTAAAGTGAGATCTCCCATATAGGCATTGATCGCCAAAAATAATTTATTAGATGTTGCTTTGATTCGCCTGTTGGCCCCAATTGAGAACCATTTTACGCCATCGAATGAACCAATGACCGAACCATAATCAAAACCAAACCAATCGTTCTTATATCCATTAGAAAAAAGAAAATGCTGCGCTCGCATTCGATTTAATCTTTGAATTTGTGGATCTGAAGCTATGCTATGACTCCAAGGAATCATCGTCGCCGGAATAAAACAGGCGCGGCCAAATTTAAAATCATCGTAAGGAATTAAATTTGAGTTTGTCGAAAATCGACTCGATTGATATTGCATTGGAACCAATCCACCGCCATTAAATGAACCAGGAAAAAGCTTGTTTAAATTTGAATAATAATCATTTCCACACTGTGAACAAGAATAAATTGATCCTCGATCAACGAATAAATCATAAGTATTTCCGGCCTTCACATTAACTTCTTTAGCCGGTTTTGGAGAGTTCGCTGAGTATTTTATTGAACCGTAAATTTCATGAAATCCTATATAACCAGTTTCATTATTTGGTTTTGAATAATCATTATTGATATATTTAAATTCGTTTTCACCTTCTTGCGAAAGGGTGTCAGCATTAACAGTTGATTGAGAGGCACCAGTATTATCAAAAAATCTTACCGGCACAGTTTTTGAACTTAAAAATATTTTTTGAGTCAAAGGAGGAGTTGGAGGGATTGGATCTGGATAAATACATTTGTAATCAGTAACAGAATCATTCGCTGGATTAATGATTGGCCTTAAAGAACAATTCAAGTCACTGCATCCACAGAGAGTTTTTATTTCATTAAGTGCTGCTTCTTTTGATTTCATGGCATGGTTTGCAAGTGGATTGATATCAGCAAAAAAGATTATTTTGACTATTTGTGAGTCTGCTGCACGAAGACCAAGTGTGCTGTTCATTTTTATGTAACTTGTTGCACCTGTTACTAAAACCCAGTCGGTTTGATTTTTTAACTGAATCCCATCAAGCTCAACTCGGATATTTTTTCCTGTATTTGCATAACTTGGAAGTAAAAAATCATTTGAACCAGGGTAATGATCTGTCACACGGCCCATGCGGTTATCTGATTGAGTACTTCCAAAATTCTCTTGGCCTTGGACATAATATTTCTCACATTTTGCCAAAGTAGAATTAACCAGGCTGCAGCTCGCATCATTTTTGTAATAGATCTTAAGTTCTTTTGAAACAGCTCCAGGAGGTGCGTTTGTTATGGTTACAGTTGCGCCTGTTGAATAGTCATCATTATGAATTCCATTTATCGTAAGATAAGAATTCATGTAAACATTATTAGAGAGATCAGCAAGAGCAGCAGTGGTATAATCAAATATAGTCACTTCGCCATAAGTAATTTTTTCAATTGCGACTAATGTTGAAGTTTGAACTGAAGTATTTGAAAAAGTAGTTGAAAAACTTCGATCGTCAGTTCCAGATGAATAAGCAGTATTTAATTCAGCTTCAGTATAAGTTTTAAGGCAGACACCGTATTCCCCATTTATTTTAGTTGTACAAGTATAAAGAGATTTTAATTTGTCTAATCTCTTTTGCGCTTCATTGACAGGGATAGTTGTTGAAGGTGGATCTTTTGGAAGAGTTACAGCTTTTGAACATATGTTGTAAAATTGAGGGTAGTCATATATTTTAGAGGGATTATTCAAAATATCTTGAAGAGCCTGTTGATATTCTATTGAACTTTCGTTGATCCCAGATTTCTTAGAAAGATCTTTCGCACAGATGTTATTAACACAACAATCCAATGCCAAATTTTTACATTCTTCATTGCTTACACAAGTTAAAGTGTTGTTCCCTGTGTTTGATTGACCATTATTGATAATGCTAAATTGCATTCCTGTTGTGGCAATTTGTGTGATCGTCGCCCCACTGGTAGAAAGGAGAAGAATATTACCTGAAACGTATTGAGAACTTAAGCAACTAGAACTAGGACACAAATCTTTCATTTGAAATATCTGACTTAAAGTAGGATAACTTGAGTTTAAAGCATTAACGACATTTGGTCTTTGGCAAAAATTTGCGTTGGAGTTTTGATCGTTAACTGAAAGTGAAAAATAATATTCTAATGTTTGATTAGTATAATTGTAAACGGATCGCGGAAGTAGTGTGATGATGTTGACTTTATTTAAAGTGGTCGTGCTAAAAGGTACGGCCATACAAATTGAAGTAAGTGATGGATTAGATCGAATGTAGTTATCTACATCTTTTCCTCTTAAATGAAGAGCATCATTCAAGGCTATTGGAATTGAAATAGTCGAATAGTAAAGGGTCCCACCATTTTGGAAAAAGTTTTTTCCATCTTCAAACTTTGGTATATTGCTATTAGAATTTGTGTTGGTATTGTTTAAAGAAGAATTTACTTTGCGAGTTGATTTGGGTGCTTCGATACAACTTGAAAGAATAAAAATAAATAAGACACATAAAATATGAATTAATTTTACGTTTAGAAATTGAATTTTTTTGTTACCAATTCCCATTCTTTCCATTCCGTTGAAATCAAAGAGAAATTCCCTGATTTCTTATCGAAAAAAAACCAAGTAACCTTACTTTATTTTAATAAGTTTATTAGGCACTGTTTTAAAAAAAAACGAAGTATAGTTATTTCAGGTTATTTAAGGCCTAAGGCTTATGATCCTTTGAATAAGAGTTGCCCAAAATTCTGGGCAAATGAGTTTTTTTGAATCTTAATGTGGTGTAAAGATTAAGAGTTAAACAACTGAATTTTATACAATTTCAAATAGATTTTATAGTGTTTTAGTCAAGTTTAGAGAGAGTTCGCCGATAATATTCTTGAGTGAAACAATCAAGAAGGTGAGATTGAAAACTTTAATATTTTTGACCAGCTTATTAATGACCATTTCAAGTTTTGCAGATGAAGAAATCCACAACATGTCCGACATGTTATCTCGGGTAAAGTTGGAAAAAAAGCAAATTGAAGTTATGGTAGGTCAGCTTGAAAAAAGTGGAAGACTTAATCAAGAGCAGGCATCAAAAGTTAAAAGAGAACTGGCATCAGTAAAAGATGAAGATATTGAAGAAGTTAAAAATATCGCTATCTCTAAATTTAAAAATAATAAATAATAAATAATTCTTAATTACTCTTTTTGAATCATTTGCCACAAATGAAGTAAGGCCATATCAGCAAATCTCTCTTTTAATCGAATTCGATCACCTGGAAAACGGTAGAGAAAACTATTTGAAGAGTTTTTACTTGCAATGCCAATACAAACAGTTCCAACTGGTTTTTCTGCTGAACCTCCTCCAGGACCTGCTATGCCGGTTGTGGAAATACAATAATCACTTTCTAATTTTCTATTGGCATTTTTGGCCATAAGTTCAGCAACTTCTAAGCTGACTGCGCCTTTTTGTTCGATGATTGAAGCATCAATTTCTAATATTTTTGTTTTAATTGAATTGGCATAACTGACTACTGAACCATTAAAAATCTTACTACTGCCGCTGAGGTTGGTGATTTTTGAAGCGATAAATCCACCAGTACATGATTCAGCTGTTGAGACAGTTAAATTTTTTGAGCTCATAAAGTTTAATATTAATTCTTCTAAAGATTCCTTTCCAAAATTCCAAATTGAATCTTTTAATTTTGAATTTAAAAAAATGTTTCTAACTTTTTCTTTTTGATTATCTAATTCACTTAACTCATTTAATGTGACTACAATGTCGATACCGATTGTATGGGGTAGAGAGCTAACTTTTCCAAATTTTTCAAGTTCTTCCCAAAGATTGGGACAGAGTTCCCCAAAGATTTTTTCCTCTGGTATACCAAAAGTTCTAACAACTACTTGATGGTTATCGCTTAGTTTATTTGGAAAATATTTTTTTAAGTTAGTTAAAACTTGATTCGTTAGCATTGACTGAAATTCACGAGGAACTCCTGGTAAACTAAAAATCATTTTTTCTGATTTTTTTTCAAAGTAAGCAAGGCCTGGGGCCAATCCTTTTAAATTTACTAAAGGAGTAAAATGTTCTGGAAAATGATGGTAGAAATTTAGATTTTTCTCCCAAGTTCGATTAAAGCGTTGGTAATTATCTTGAATAATTAATTCTACATCACTTCTTTCAATTAATTTCATGCCAAAATATTCTGCTAAAATTTCTTTAGTCAAATCATCTTTTGTCGGGCCAATTCCACCACTTGTAATAACCACATCAGCAGTTTTTAGTGATGAATCTATAAAATTTAAAATTGTTTCTTTTTGATCTTTGATAAAATGTATTTGTTCACAAATGGCCCCTATTTCAAAAAGAAACTTAGTAAAAAAAGCACCATTTAAATCTTTGGTTCGACCATTTAAGATTTCATCGCCTATGACCAACATAATGACTTTTAATTTTTTATTCATTTGTTTCCCTATTAATAAATAAGATTTTACTCGAAATTCTTGCATATTTTAGTTAAACTTAAAATGTATTTTAAATGGATTGGGATTAGACAAAATTTATGAGTCAAAAAATTCAATTTTCACTAAATTTTGATGAAGATGTTGAAGATTATCTTAGTAAAAAATACCCAGATCATGCCGACTATCGAATCATCAATCAGGCCCTCGATGCAAGAGGGGCTCCCAGAGGAAAAATTCCTCGTTACAACTATGATGTAGAAATTATTTTTCCCGGAGAAAAGTTTTCTGTTTATCAAGAAAGTTTTCAGTCTATTGGGCCAATAAAAGAAAAGCCAATCATTATCGGGGCCGGACCTGCAGGACTTTTTTGTGCTTTACGTCTTTTGGAATATGGGATTCCTTCCATTATTTTTGAGCGAGGTGATACGGCTCAACGTCGAATGTTATCCATTGCTAGATTTTGGCGCTATGGAGAGTTCAATACAGAGAATAATGTTTGTTTTGGAGAAGGTGGAGCTGGACTTTTTTCTGATGGAAAACTCATTACCAGAGTGAAATCTCCTTATGTACAGTATGTCATGAATCGATTGGTAGATTTTGGAGCTCCAGCTGAAACAGCGTATATCTCTAATCCCCATTTGGGTTCAAATAAAATACGAGGACTCATTTTAAAAATGTCTGATTACTTAAGATCTCGCGGGTGTGAAATTTACTACAACACCAAGATTGATGAAATTATTTTTGATCAAGACCAATCAAAAGTTGTCGGTCTTGTAGATAATCAAGGACGAAAGTTTGAAAGTGATCAAGTGGTTTTGGCCACGGGACATTCTGCGAAGGATATTTACGAACATTTAAGAATGAAAAAAATCCCAATGGCCCAAAAAGATTTTGCCATTGGAGTGAGAATTGAACATCCTCGAAAGCATATAGACACTATTCAATATGGAAATTTTGCTTCAAAAGATTTAGGGGCAGCTAGATATCGACTTAGTTACGAGGATCCCACATCAAAAAAAGGGACCTATAGCTTTTGCATGTGCCCTGGAGGATATGTTTTATCTTCCGGAACTGAAAGTGATGGGATAGTGGTTAATGGGATGAGTAATTTTTCAAGATCTTCTCCTTGGTCGAATTCAGCTTTAGTTGTAGCAGTGAAAAGTGGCGTAGATTTTTCAAGCGATGATGTTCTAAATGGACTAAAATTTACTCAAAAAATCGAAAATGCTGCTTATTGTTTATCAAGAGAAAAAGCGTCGGGTAAAGAGGTCCCAGCAATAACTGTCACAGAATTTCTTGATGAAAAGATCAATGATACAAAAATACCAAAGAACAGTTGTCCATCTGGAATCTTCAAACAAGATTTAAATGCTATTTTACCTAGCTTTGTGACTAAACATTTAAGGAATGCCCTGCTAAAATTTAACCAGCAAATGAATGGTTATATTCACAAGGACGCGTTGTTAATTGCTCCTGAAACAAGAACCAGTGCGCCTGTGACCATTTTACGTGATAAAGAAAGTTTAGAATCTATTGGGATAAAAGGATTTTATCCCTGCGGTGAAGGTGCTGGTTATGCCGGTGGAATTACTTCGGCCGCTGTTGATGGTGTGCGAGTAGCTGAATCCATCGTACAAAAAGTAAAAGGAAAGACTCATGTTTAAGAAATTATCTTCAATTTTTATTATTTCAATTTTAAGTAATAATATATTTGCTTTTCAATATGGAGATGCAGAAATCTACGCTAGAGCTTCAGTCAATGATAGTTTTAATTTACCTCGTTTTTCTTTTGTAAGTAATTCTTCTCCAGTTATAAATGAATTAGGAGAAGTTGGATTTAAAGTCATTTTATCTGAAGAAGAAAATGCTCAAGGGCTTTGGCTTAAAACCAATCTTGATCCAAATGGAAAAATTTTATTTAAGACTGATGCCACAAAAGTGTTAACGGACCCAACAATTAATAACGAAGGATTTTTAGGCTTTAGTTTGTTTGATGATGTTTCAGGTGATGGAATCTATTTATTAGATGGTAAACTTTTAAGTAGCAGCCGAGTTTTCATCGATGAAAATTTGTTTAAATATTATACCTATCCAATTATTTTAAATTCAAAGGAACTTTTATTTCGCGCCACTGATCATCAAGATAATAGAGGAATTTATCTTGTAAGTTCTGATTATCAAAATATGAAAACCATTATTTCTGAAGGCGATCAAAATTTAGGATCAAATACCTCTTACATTTTTAAACCTGCTCACAATTCATCAGGAACGATAGCCTTTAAAAGAAGATTAGGAAGAAAAGGTGATTTTGATGAATCTGCTCCTGATCAAATCGTCCTGATCAGAACAGGGCTTAAGGAAAATGATCCAAAATATTTCGAAGTCATTATTTCTGATAAAGATTTCAATCCAAAATCTGAAATAGTATCAATAAATAATACTGTTTCAATCTCTTCAGATGAGCACATTAGTTTTGTGGCCAGAAATACTGATGGAAGATTAGGTCTTTATCATTATTATCAAAATAATCTTAGTCTCATTACTTTAGAAGGTGAGAATGGAATCTTAAATATTGAACCATTTTCATCTAAAGTTATAAAAAGTGGCTATGTGTATTTTCGTGCCATAAGTGATTCCATGAAGCGTGGAATTTATTTTTATGATCAAAGTGGAATTTCAAAAATAATCGAAGAAGGAGATTTTGTTCAAACAGATATTGGTGAGGGAAAAATTTTAAAGAATCGCCATTATCCTGCATTCGGTGGAGATTTTGATGTAAACGACAATGGACAGTTAGTGTTTAATGCTGTTTTACAAAATAAAGATGACCGTGAAATTGGACAAGGAATATTTCTCATCCAACCAAAGTAAATTTTTATGCTAATAAGTTCAAAAGAAAAAATCATTAAAGATTATGATGTTATTGTTATTGGCGGCGGTCTCGCTGGTCTAACTTTAGCGAATAAAATGGGAAGAGACGGAAGAAGTGTTCTTTTATTAGAGTCTCATAACAAACTAGGGGGCTTGGCCACTTGGTTTAAAAGAAAAGAAGGACAGCATATTTTTGATGTTTCTCTTCATGGATTTCCGGTTGGTATGATAAAGACCTGTCGAAAGTATTGGACCAAGGAAATTGCCGATCGTATACATCAATTAAAAAGTGTTCGTTTTATCAATCCTCAATTTGAAATTGATACTGATTTTACGAAAGAGGATTATATCAATGTTTTAGTTGAGAAGTTTGGACTGACTAGAGAAAGCGTAGAAAATTTCTTTTTAGAATTAGCTCAGATGAATTTTTATGACCAAAATCAAATGAAAAATTCAGAGCTTTTTGAAAAGCATTTTCCAAAAAGAAATGATGTGGTTCGATTTTTACTCGAACCAATTGTATATGCCAATGGATCAAATTTAGATGATCCAGCAATTAGTTACGGAATTGTTTTTTCGAATTTTATGAGTAAAGGGGTTTATATCTTTCAAGGTGGAACCGATTTGATGATTTCCTTGATGAGAGAAGAAATGGTTAAAAATGGAGTAGATATTCGCCTGCATTCAAAAGTTGAAAAGATTCTTGTAGAAAATAATAAAGTTGTTGGAGTGGAGCTTAAAGATCAAAAAGTTTTTTCAAAAGCAGTTGTTAGCAATGCCAATTTAAATACCACTATCTTTAAAATGATTGGTGAAGAAAAGTTTTCAAAAGGCTTTATCGATGCTGCGAAAAAAGTTAGATTAAATACTTCATCTTGCCAAGTCTATATGGGACTTAAAAAAGGTGAAAGTATACCTTTTGTTGGAGATTTAATTTTCACTAGCGAATCAGATTCTTTTTCAACAGAAGAAATTTTATCGCCTAAAGTTTTTAGTCAAACATTTTCAATCTATTATCCTGAAATGAGACCTCAAAATCCCGATAGTTTTGCCATTGTCTCTTCTTCAAACGCAAAGTATATGGATTATGCCAATTTATCAGAAGAAGAGTATCAAAAGCAGAAAGAGTTTTTGATTGAAAAGGCCATCTCTGGGTTTGAAAAAATAATTCCAGAAATTAGAAGTAAAATTGATTTTGTCGAAGCGGCAACTCCAAAAACTTTCAAAAGATACACGCATCATGAAGAAGGAGCAAGTTTTGGAACGAAATTTGAAGGATTAAGTATTTCAATGGATTTGCCAAAAGAGATTAGAGGCTTGTATCATGCTGGATCTGTTGGAATTATTATGTCGGGTTGGCTTGGGGCCGCAAATTATGGAGTTATTGTTGCCCATGATGTAGATAATTATTTAACTAAATTAGAAAAGGAAATTTCTCATGAATAGATTTGTAGATCAAGTTGTTTTAGTCACCGGTGGCACGAGAGGAATAGGAAGAGGAATTGTAGAACAGTTTTTAAAAGAAGGGGCAACAGTTATTGCGACTTATGTGGGCAATACAGAGAATGCTAATAAATTTAAATCTGAGATGGATGAACACAAAGAGAAATTGCAAGTGAGAAAGTGCGATGTCAAAAACGAAGAAAGTATTATTTTACTTTTTAGTGAAATTGAAGAAGTTTATGGCAAATTAGATATTTTAGTTAATAATTCTGGCATTAGAAAAGATCAACTGACTGCTTCGATGAATTTGGTTGATTGGAATGAAGTTATTCAAACCAATTTAACGGGAACATTTCTTATGAGTAAACATGCAACTTTACTAATGATAAGAAAAAGATACGGAAGAATCATTAACATGAGTTCTGTTGGGGGAGAGTTAGGATTATCTGGACAAGCAAATTATGCAGCTTCAAAAGCAGGGCAAGTGGCTATTTCAAAGTCTCTTTCAAAAGAAGTAGCAAAACGAGGTATCACGGTTAATAATGTACTCCCTGGATTTATTGAAACAGAATTGATTGCAGATTTAAATCCAGATTTAGTCAAAGGTTATTTACATATGATTCCCATGAAGAGATTTGGAAAAGTTGAAGAAGTTGCTGCAGCTGTTTTATTTTTTGCTAGTCGTGAAGCCAGTTATATAACTGGTGCTTCACTCGAAATAGATGGGGGACTCTAATTTAGTTAGAAAACTTAACATCGAGATTGTCGAATGAGTAATTTTATCATTGAAAACTAGAATCTCTTCATTTATTTCTAGAGAACCTAATGTGGCCAAAAATGGCCAATAATGTTCAAAAGTATTGATGGCGAATATTGCAGCAGACCTAGCTTCTTCATTTATTTCTACTAGCTCTTCATATTCCCCACTGATTAAATGAGATCTGACATATTTTTCAAATTCTAGGGCCTTAGCATGTGGAGGAGATTGGTTTAAAAAATCAATTCCTTTAAAGCTATGCACGACATTTCCACTTCCTAAAATAATAAATCCGCTTTTTCGTAACTTTAATAGTTTTTTCCCGAAAAGATAAAAGTCATTATTACTCCATAGTTTATTAATTGAGAGCATGACCACAGGGATTTGACTGGGTCTTAATAGATGCCAAAGTGGGTGCCATGCCCCATGATCAAGGCCCCAGTCATTAGATCGTTTTAATTCAGATAAAGCGATAATTGATTCAATTTCATCGATTATAAATAAAGGATTTTTAACTGGATAATTTAATTCGTAAAGTTCTTTGGGAAATCCATAGTAGTCATGAATAGTTTTTGGAAATTCATTCTCAAGAATATAGAGACCAGAGGTTAAATAATGAGCAGATAGGCAAACAATCCCTTTGTAGTTTTTAAGATGCGGTGAAATTTTTTGAATATTTCTTGTGAATAAATTATTTTCTAAAATATTCATAGGAGAACCATGTCCTAAAAAAATTGCTGGTGCAAGATGTTTCATTGACGGTTCTCCTAATAATATTCACTTATTTTTGTAAAATGGCTTCCGAAGTTAAAAGAATTGTGACTTCATCTCCAACAACTGGCCCAAATTCGGCCGCTTTATTAAAAGTAAGGCCATAATCTTGACGATTAATTTTAGTTTTTCCGCTAATGGCAATTCTTGTATTTCCCCATGGATCTTTAATTTCTTTTGATAGTTTTCCATCAATAGTGACTTCTTTCGTTATGTTTTTTATAGTTAATTTACCTTTTATCTTGAGCGCTTTTTCAGTCCCAGATACAGATGTTGATTCAAAAGTCATTTTTGGATATTTTTCAGCGTCAAAAAAGTCAGCGGCCTTAAGGTGTTTTTCTCTTTCAACATCATCAGTATTAATCGAATTTACATCAATGTTTGCATTAATTTTTAAGTCGCTGAGTTTGTTCCCTTTTTTTAAAGTTCCATCAAACTTAGTAAATCGACCTTCTACGTTGGAAATTACCATGTGGGCCACTTCAAAGCCAACTTTTGCATGACTTGGATCAAGATTGTAAACACTTTCTGCTGCAAAAATTCTTCCTTGAATGAGTAAGAAACTAGTTAAAAGTAAAGTTTTCATAAATTCTCCTTGTTTTGTTGTTTAATTATCGACTTTTTTTGACAATTTACTAGATGCAATAATTGAGATACACTGTTCCTAATATGCAACAATTGGGATTTTATGGATTACAATAGTTTATTACATTTTGTAAAAGTAGCTGAGTTTGAAAGTTTCACTAAAACGGCAAAATATTTAAATTTGTCTAAGTCTCAAATCTCACGATCTATTGCAGAACTTGAAAATTCACTCGGTGTTCAATTATTTTTAAGAACAACAAGAAAAATTGAACTAACTCATGCCGGTAAATTGTTTTTTAAGAAAACACATCCTTTGATAAATCAGATCCAAGAAGTTAGTTTAGAAGTAGGAAATGTAAGTCAAAAAATTTCTGGTTGGATTAAATTAACTTTACCTGAAGATATAGCTCTAAGGTTTAACAGAGAAATATCAGAGGAATTTATTGAACAATATCCTAATGTGAAAATTGAATTTTATGTGACTGGAAGAATGGTTGATTTATATAAAGAACCAATTGATTTGGGAATTCGTTTTGGTAAATTGAATGATAGTTCATTAAAAGCAAAAAAAATTGGAGATTTAAAAAGTGTTTTAGTCTGTTCACCTCAGATTCTTAAAAAATATGATATTAAACAAGTGGAAGATTTAATTCATATACCGATTGTCGGATTTGGTGAATATGGAAAAGTAAAAGATTGGATATTGATACATGGAAAAAAAGAAGATCAATACAAGATAAGTCCAAAATTTTTAACAAATAATATGGAGGTACTATTAAAGCTTATTTTAAATCATAAAGGAGTTGGCCTAGTTCCAGAATTTTTGGCAAGAGAAATGATCTCTCAAGGACAGCTAGTTCAAGTGCTTAATCAATATCATACAAAGTCAATTCCTATGAATATAGTTTGGGTGAATCAGAAAGAATTACCTAAAAAGCTGCGCTTATATATCGATTTTTTGTATAAGAAGCTATCAGTCATATTAAATATCACTTAAATTTCTATAAAAAATTGGATATTATCTTTTAATGAATTTGAATATATTTGATTTAATTCCCCAAAGGCCACCTTTTTTATTTGTTGATAAAATTCTAGAAAAATCATCAAACAAAATCATTACTGAGTATTTAGTTAAAGGAACAGAAGATTTTTTTAAGGGGCATTTTCCTGGTATGCCAGTTATGCCTGGTGTGATTTTACAAGAAGCAGTGTTTCAATCTGCTGCAGCACTCCTCTCTAATCCATCGAGGAAAGGAACTGGTGTAATTACACGAGTTTTTAATGCTAAATTCAGAAGTATTGTTACGCCACAAAATTTGTTAAATATGGAAATAGAAATCATTGAAAATCATGAAATTGCTTTTGTTTTAAAGGGAGTAACAAAAGTTAATGGAAAAATTGTTTTAAGCATTGAATTTATGGTTGCGGTGGTTGAGAATTTATGATTTTTCAAAATAAGAATATTTTAATAACCGGGATTGCCAATCGTAAGTCGATTGCTTATTTAGTCGCCAAGGACCTTGAAAAGAGGGGAGCAAAATTATTTTTAACTTTTCAAAATGAAGAGATTCAGTCGAAAATGAAATCTTATTTTTCTACAGCTGAATTTTTTATCTTAAACGTTGTGGATGAGAAATCAATTCAAGATTTAAAAGCAAATCTTTGCAATAATAAAATTACTCTTCATGGATTTTTACATTCCATAGCTTTTGCAAACTATTCTGAGGGGATGAAGCCTTTTCATGAAACTAAATTAAAAGATTATTTGGAAGCAAGTCAAATTTCTGCTTTTAGTTTGGTGCAGATTTGTAATGAATTAAAAAATATTTTTGACACTAAAGCGTCTGTTGTGACAGTTTCAATTTCAAATAATCGGGCCACCAATTATGGTTATATGGGGCCAATTAAGGCAAGTTTAGATGCTATGGTTGCGTATTTGGCAAAATCATTTTCACAATTTTCTGAAATTAGGTTTAATTCAGTTAATTCTGGACCATTAAAAACTTCGGCTTCTGCAGGAATTCCAGGTTATATTGAAAACTATTTGTATGCTGAGCAGTTAACCATGAGACATCGGGCTTTAGAGACTTCCGAAGTATCAAATACAATCGTTTTCTTACTCTCTGATTATTCATCTGGAATTAATGCCAGTAATCTTTTAGTTGATGCTGGTATGAGTGCTAATTATTTCGATGAACAAGCAGTCATGAAATTTAATAAAAATTAAGCATTCGAAATACAAAAACAAAATAAATAAAAATAAATCCCATCAAAATAAATTGAAATCGATCATTTTTAAATACAACTTGTCCTTGATTATTTAAAAGTATCTCATCAATGGTTTTAATCTCATCGTCTATTTGAGTTTTTAGAAGAATTTCAAAGGCCTTGCTAATATTGATTTTGGTTTGAAATGCCTTTTGATATTCTTGATAAAAGTCATCAAGTAGGGGACTTTGTTTTTTATTTAAAATCATGGATTGGGATAAAATATTAATATTTTCTTCGATCTTATTTTTTATTTCTTTTTGTAGAACAAATTGGCTAAAAAGTAAGTCACTATAAATTTCTGGTAGCTGGTCTCTTTTATCTATAGTTAAATTCAAATTATTTGTTCTTCTGTTTTCAAAAAATATTTTTCTAAGTTTTAATTGTGAATTTTTTAGTACTTTAAAATTTTGTCTTATGTATTGAATCTGTTTAATTTTTTCTTCCGATTTGTTAACTATATTTTTGACAGGATTCTTTAAGAAAAAATCGTTTTGATACTGAGTTTGTAACAAAGAGATGATGTTTTTTAAATTTTCCACCTCAGTATCTACTCTTAATAGATCATCTTCAGAACCATTCAATTCCCTCGCTAAAAATAAATTGATTTGTGCACTTGATTTATAGATTTCTAAAAAAGTTTGATAGTCTTTTTTACTGGGTAAATTTTTTAATTGAAGATTGTTAAAATATAAAATACAACTCGACAAAAATGTGAAGAAGCCAGTTATTAGTAAAAATTTTAGTCTGATTTTTCTTAATTTCATTCTAGCTATTATATACAAAAAACAAAAGCTTAGCATTAATTGCCAAATAAAAATTGCGATTTTTAAAAAAGATAAAAATTCTAAGTGTTTGAAACTAAATCGCTCGGGCAATCACTCCTTGTTACCATTGGCTAGAGCTAAGATATATCACCATGAAAAATTTGATTTTTAGACATTTACCTAAATTCCTCTATGTCTCAGTCATTTTTTCTTTATTTTCTATAAATCTTTTTGCCAATGATCTTTCACAGACACTTCAGAATATTGAAAACCCTTTCGTTGGAGAAAGTCATATCTATGCTCAAATTTATGATGAATTGAATATAGAGTATCAAAATATGGCAAGACTTGAAGCTGAGAGGATTTTAAACCAACGAATGACAGTGACCGGAGGACTAAACAGTATTGGCCTTAATTTTAATCGTCCTTTCGTGGATTTTGGGATTAGTTTAAACCGAACATTGGCACCAGATCTTTTTGATGAGAAGAGATGGATTGTGACGGACACTTTTACGATAAGTATCGATGCTCATAAAGTTTTAAATCGTTTAAAATCGGCCGGAAAATTAGATTTAAGCGAAAAGAACTTAGCGATGTTTTTAGGCCTTGTTTTCATGAGAAAATTCACTTGGGTACATTTTTCAGATAGCTATGAAAATGGGTTGATGAGAGATTTTCATAAACTTTTTTTTCCATTTATTGGTATAAGTTCAAAAAATTTAGAAAATATGGAATTAGATGAAGTTATTTTGAAAGAAGACTTTATGTCTTTAAGTGCAGGTGGACTCGTCTCTGCACCGCTCTATGAAGGGGTGAGTCTCTTAGGAGGAGTCATTGCGAAATTCCAGCGAATTTCTAAAACCGAAGTCTCAAAAGGTTATAATGATATTTTAGAACCACGACTTTTAATATCTGTTGAAAAAGTCAAAAGCATGTCTTCTGGTGCGAACCTGGCCATACAGGCAAATTTTTTAAATATTTTAAAAATGAATTTGCTTTCCTATGACTTTATTTACTCTCTTGATTCAAGCTACAAAATTTATACTGAGTTTACTATAAATCAAATTGAAGAAAGTCCAATTAAAGATCAAGTTTGGAATGAGATTCAGTCAATGATAAGGGGAAAAGTTCCATCAAAAGAAGTCATCGCACCTTACTTAATTTCTGAGGAAAAAAAGATTGCTGAGAATCTTAAGCATCGATATAGTTTTATTTTCTTTGGTTCAAGTAAATCAGCTAAAACACAATTGGTAGAGTTCAGTTTTAAAAATGAAACGAAAACATTTTTTAGACACTATTATGAAAAAATTAAATATACAGAAGATCTCTTATCAAAATTGTTTTCAAGTTTTATATTCGCACTTATCAACACTGATGTGAAGGCCTTAAATGTGGCATCAGAAACGAGAAAAGTTGTTATTGAATATGATGACCATCAAAATCTTATTGATAATAATCAAGATCTATTATTAACGGATAGTTTGATTGAACAGAAATTATCACTTACTTTTTCTAATGATTTTTATACAAAAAAGGTAAGGGGATTTTCTGCGAAAAAATATAAAGAAAAAGCTTTGTTTTTATTATCACATTATTCAGGTGTAGATCCTCTTGTTATAAAATCTGTTTCAGAAGATCAATTACTTCCCCCATATAATATTTCTGGTTCTTTTAACATTTCTACTAATGGCATAAGATATTTCCATCAACAGAATGTTAGGACTGTTTTTGATCAATTTGAAAGTATGTGTGATGATAAACCTAAAAATGTGTTCTCTAGATTTTTAAGTCTATTTGATCATTGTCGAAGAAGTTTGCAAATTGACTATTTAGATTATTTAAAAGATATTTCTCACGACAATATTTCTCGTGACTCAATATCTTTGTGTGAAAAAAAGGCCTTTAAATTTACTTTTAAACCAAGTAAAAAACGTGCATTTATTAAAACTTGTTTGGAACAAGTTAGTTATAAATCTGAATCAGAATGGTTAAAAGTCCCACTTATGAAATTAAAAAATTTGAGTCAAAAGATTTCAAACAATTCTCATTCAAAGGTGTATTACTTTAATTTATTTGGAATAGAGAATGTTTTTTTCCATGGTTCTTTTGAAGCAAATAATCCAAATGGCACATCTTTTGTGAGTTATTTTCATGAGGGAGTATTTAAGGGATTGGGAGTAGTTGATCACTTTATGCGGAAATATAACTTAAGAACACCGGCTAGTATAGTTATTGACCAATAAAATTGGCGGTTTATAACACATTCGATTTTGCCTTTAAAGCTAATATCCTAAAATCAGGTTAAAAGCTTCCTGCTTCTAAAAAAGTTGGTTTCTAAGTTAAAATAGATCTATGAAATCACTCAATTTGAAACTATTGATTTTTACCCTTTATATTTTAATTGGATCCAGCTTATTTGCTCAGCAAACAAAAATGAATGTTGATGAGTTAAAAAAACAAGATGGCTTTGATACAGCTAACCTTAAAGCAAAAAAATTAAAACTACTTCCAAATTTAATTGCTCGAGAAGCTTTGAAAAAAGAAGGTTTTTCAAACAAAAGATTAGCAAATTCAAATAGGGTAGTTAAAACTAAAAAGTATCCACATGCCAATGGAAAAATAATTTTTGATAATGATCAAGATGAAATGGTCGTTTTAGATACAAGACAAAATGTTCCAGCAACAATCAATGGGACAGTGATTGTCATTTTAAAGAATTCACTTTCAAGAGCAGATGTTATGAATCTAGCTAATCAATATGGATTTAACTTAGTGAATTATTCTAATCTCAGCAAAATAGTCGTTTTAAAAGTTAAAACAGGAACAGATTTAGAAGTTGCTTTAACGAATTTAAAGAGTCATTCCCAAGTTACCAGTGCTGAATTGGATGTGGTTAAAGGATTGATTCGCGGGCAATGAAAAATATAATTTTATTATTCTATTCATTTTTGTTTTTTTCAGCTTGCGTTGTTGAGCAAAAAACATCAAATGTCGATCCTGAGTTGCCAGTTATCACTATTTCTTCTCCATCTAATTTTAATCAAAGCAGTCGCTCTGTGACTTATCGTGTGACTTTTTATAAGGCAAAAGAAGTTCAAATGGTTGATACACATATACAAGTTGTAAAAACTGGAACTGCTGATGCACTCATGAAAATTAATTATATATCAACGACTGAAAGAGATGTTGAATTCAGAGGAATTTCTGGTTCTGGTTCTATTTCATTTTCTATTTCATCAGGAGCTGCATTATCAAAATTGAGTAAGCCTTCTAAAGCAACTTCGATGTCTCCTGAATATTATGTGACCAACTCGCCAGCAGTTGTAAATGTTTCATCACCAAGTCTTTCTACGACAATGAATTCAAATGTAAGTTATTCGATAAGTTTTAATAATGCTGCTACAGCACCTTTAACGGTCAACGATATTGTTTTAAACAAGACAGGTACAGCGAATGGAACTCTGGCGATGAGTGGAACGGGTCTTAATACCAGGACACTGACGATCACAAATATTTCAGGATCGGGAACACTTGGGATAACTGTCAATTCAGGAGCTGCTTTAAATATCTATAATGTTCCTTCAAATGCAGTCTCTTCGACAAATTTTACAGTCGATAATTCTCCACCTGAGATAACAGTAGATATTCCAAGTCCTGCCGCTTTACAATCTGGAACTGCAACTTACCAAGTGAATTATTCAGACGCTCAGGTCATTTTATTAGATACTAGTTTTTTAACATTAAATAAAACTGGTACGGCCAATGGAACGATAAGCTCTGTCACAGGAAGTGGAACCGCAAACAGAACGGTGACCATTACTGGTATTTCTGGTGATGGATATTTAAGTTTGAGTATTGCTAAAGATTCGGCCTATGATAATAACGGTATATTGTCTAAAGCATATGGACCTTCTCCTTTATTAGTCGTGGATAATACTCCACCGGGTATCTCCATTGGTTCACCTAGTTCAAGTTTAACGAACACAGGTCCAATAAGTTTTACAGTGACTTACTCAGGAGCTTCTTCAATTACTTTAAGTCCAAGTGATATTACTTTAAATAAAACAGGAACTGCTGATGCGACAGTTAGTGTATCTGGAACTGGAAGTTTAAGTCGAACAGTGACATTATCAAGTATTACAGGTGATGGAACTTTAGGTATTAGTCTTGCAGCTGGGACTGCAGTAGATTTAGCATCAAATTCTGCTTTAGCAAGTTCTGCTTCTAGTACTTTTACTGTGGATAATACCTTACCGACAATTTCACTTTCCGCACCATCAATTTCAGTTACAAAAAATACGAATGTGACTTATACTGCCACTTTCTCTGGAGCTGATACTATTTCACTTACATCTTTAAAGGTGAGTTTGAATAAAACAGGTACAGCTAATGGATCTTTTAGCATATCAGGTTCTGGAACGACACGTACGATTACAGTTTCAGGAGTGAGCGGAGATGGGACCATTGGTCTTTCAATTGCTGCCGGTGCAGCATCTGATAATGCTGGAAATTTAAGTGCTATTACCACTTCTTCGACTTTTGCAGTAGACAATACACCTCCAGTAATAAGTATTGGTGCACCTTCGCCTTCAACTGCAACAACAGGACCAGTATCATATACAGTAACTTACAATGCAGCGACTACGGTAACTCTTGCAAGTGGAGATGTGACTTTAAATAAAACTGGATCAGCAAATGCAACTGTGGCGATTAGTGGAACAGGTACAACGACTCGAACAATCACTTTATCAAGTATAACTGGAAATGGAAGTTTAGGAGTGAGTTTAGCTGCAAATACAGCGGCTAATATTATTGGAACTCAGTGTGGTGCTCAAGGACCTTCAACAACTTTTGAAGTTTCCAATGATCCATTGTTTAAATATGCTTGGCATTTATCAAATACGGGACAAACCAATTTTGCGACAAACGCTGGAACCAGTGGTTTTGATTTAAATGTGCTTGGTGTATGGGCCCAAGGTTATACAGGTAATGGAATAAATATTCTCGTATCTGATACAGGAATAGATTCAGATCATGAAGATATCAATAGCAATTTTTTAACAGGAACTGTTTCAAAAGATTTTATTAACGGGACAGGTCCAAATTATTTGTATGCGACAGCAAAACCAAAATATATTGGTAGTACAGATCAAGCTCATGGAACAATGGTTGCGGGAATTATTTCAGCTGTAGGATCAAACTCAAAAGGAAGCTTAGGGGTGGCCTATGGTGCGAAAATGGCCTCTGCAAATTTTTTAAATTCAGGATTTAGTTTTAATGAATTAATTGCGCAAATTTCAGGAAGCTTTCATATCATCAATCAAAGTTGGGGAGTCAGTCAGTGTTATGATACAGCCGAAACTACGGCCTATGAAACTCAAATGAATACAGATAGAAAAAATTATATTAAATCTGCAGGAAACGATTTTTCTCTAGATTTAGCAGCAAAATGTACAAGAAGTTCAATTACTCGTCATGGTAATTCAAATTATGATGGTGACAATACCAACCCTTATGTTGTTATGGTCGCAGCTCTTTCGGCGACTGGAGTAAAATCTAGTTATTCATCGCTTGGTTCAAACATTTGGATTTCAGGTTATGGTGGAGAGTATGGTGGAACAGATCCAGCAATTATGACCACTGATATGATTGGATGTACCGAAGGAACTTCTCCTAATATTAACAATAACAGTTTTCAGCCTTCAAATGCAGAGAATACAGCTTGTAGTTATACTTCAGTCATGAATGGAACATCATCAGCAGCACCGACAATTTCTGGTGTAGTCGCTTTAATGTTAGAAGCAAACTCTAGTTTAACTCCTAGAGATGTAAAACACATTCTTGCTTCAACGGCTAGACAAAATGACCCAACTGATAGTGCGAATAGTAATGCATATGTTACTAGTCCAAGTGGACATAATTGGGAACAAGGGTGGATTACTAATGGTGCAGGATTTAAATTTAATAACAAATATGGTTTTGGACAAGTCGATGCTCTTGCCGCAGTTAATATGGCCAAAACAGGCTACACATTGCTTACAGCAGAATATCAAAGTGGATTTACTTCATCTGGAGTATTATCCCTTTCTATTCCTGATGATAGCTCTACTGGAGTTACAGATGTAATTTCTTTTGGTACTTCAAAAACGATTGAAGCGATTCAAATTAAAGTGAGTGTTACTCATGCAAATATTGGAGAGATTGGAATAGAATTGACTTCTCCTGCTGGAACTAAAAGTATTATCACGCAAGTAAATAACTCCCTTGATGGAATAACTGATTTAACTTCTAAGCAACTTCTAACAAATGCTTTTTACGGCGAAAATAGTTCAGGTAACTGGACTATTAAATTAATCGATGGTGCTAGTGGAAATACTGGAACTCTAACCGGTTGGGAATTAAACGTTATTGGACGCTAAGTTTCTTAAGAGCATCTTCTAAATTTACCTTATGATAGTCTCCAAGATCTTCAAAAGATTTTTTATGAGAAAAATAATGGCTTGTACCTAGCTGTAGAGCAATAAAACGAGTCATGGGTGGTTCGTTTTTAAATATAGATAATTTGAAGATGTTTTCGAATACAAATCCTAAAAAATAGGCCAATTTTAAAGGTACTTTTTTATCTATGGCAGATAAGTTATTCAACTTTAAAATTTGATTGATAAAGTCCCAAAGTTTAACTGGTCCTTGCCCTATAAAATAGCTTTGACCTGAAATTGTTGGCCCTAAATTTTTGAAAGCTAGTAGGTGAGCTAAAGCGGCATTTTCAACATAGATTACGTCAACTAAGTTTTCACCATCTCCGACAATTTTAAGACGATTCTCTTTTCTCGCTTTAATTAATCTTGGAATTAAGTTTGGATCATTTTTTCCAAAGATCAAATGAGGTCTAAGTGAAACGATTAAAAAATCCTCTGAGGACTTTGATAATAGAAACTCTTCAGCAATTCGCTTTGTAGAAGCATAATGATTTAAGTGGTTTTTAGGATAGGGAAGAGACTCATTTCCTTCTATGATATTTTCTCCAGCATAGACAACACTCGGGGTAGAAGTATATATCATTTTTGTGATGTGATACTTTTTCATGGCCTGATATAAATTTTTTGAGCCGACAACATTTGTTTGGTAAAAATCTTCAAAGCTACCATTCATTCCAACTTTTGAAGCAGCATGAAAAACACAATCAATATCTTCAGATAAAGCAGCTTCAATATCTGTTAAAGAGTTTAAGTCACCTTGAATTTGTTTAACATTATAAAGTTCTAAATGTGGATGATATTTTCTAGAAAAACTAATCACCTCATATGATTCTTGCTTTAATAACTTGATTATTTCTGTTCCTAAAAAGCCACCACCACCTGTGATAAATATTTTCTTATGCATTTTTTTCAATCTCTTCTTTTAGTTTTAATCGATCTATTTTGATATTATGTCTAACATCAAGAGGAAAGTGTGAAGCATAAAAAAAATGTGAAATGTCTTTAGTATGGGAAAAATTCTTCGCTAAACTTAATAATTCACTTTCAAACTGAGATCTTTCATCATTTTTTAAAAATCTTCGATCTTTTCTCAAAATTACTATAGCTGGAGTTTGATGTTTTTTTTCGCCTAGACCGACAAGTGCTGTTTTTTCTACATCTTTATGGAGATTGAAAATGGCCTCACAGGCAATTGGATAAAGCGTATTTCTTGGAGTAGTTTCAACTCTATGGCCAACACGGCCCAAAAACCATAATCGCCCCTCTGAATCTAAATAACCCATGTCACCCATTCTATGCCAGTGATTGCCATTGGCATCTTGAATCTTTGAAAGCATGGTTTTATCAGGAAGCTGATCATATTTTTTAGTAACTTGTTTCCCACTGACGATGATTTCACCTGGTACCAATGGTGGGCATTCTTCAATATCACTCAAGTGAGTTATAGCTTCATCGGTAATTTTAATGACTTTCACTTTAGTATTTAAGACAGGATGACCAATACAAGTTCCATGTCCTCTCTGGCTTAGTTCAGCAGTTGAACTTAATATTTCTTTTCCTGATATATTGCTGATAGGTAAGGCTTCAGTGGCACCGTAAGGAGTATAGGTTGTTCCATTGGGAAGTATTTTCATAAATTTTTGATGTAACAAAACAGAAACAGGAGCACCAAACATCACCACATATTTAACACTTTCTAGCTGCAGATTATTTTTTAGACAATAATTGGCCACTCGTTCCCATATGGCCGGAGATCCAGCAATAAAAGTAGGTTTGAGATCTTTAATATTTTGAAAAAGCTTTTCTGGATTACACTTGGCCGGTCTTCTGACATCCATATCTGGTATAATTGATTTCATTCCCATAGATAGTGTAAATAAAGCAAAAAGTGGAAAACCGGCCATGTCTATTTCATCATGATTTAAATGAAACATTTCTTGAAGGGTATCAGTTTGAGTATTGAATATCCCATGAGTATAATTCACTCCTTTAGGCATTCCTGTGCCTCCTGAAGTAAATAAAATAGCTGCTTCATCTTCATCTTGTATTTGATGACAAATTGATAATATTTCCTCTTGGTTTATTTTATCAAATGGTATGTTTTTTTTGATATTTAATATATTGGACATTTTTTTAAACGGCCAAAAACGCATGGGCGTTATTGAAACACGAACTGTTATATTTTTAAAAGATTTTGGAAATAGTTTGGAAAGAAGATGGACTGAGTTTTCTCCAATTAAAGCTTTTGCCTTTGATTTTGAGATACAATCTAGCAAATTTGCTCTACCCATTCCAGGATCAATAAATACAGGAATTACCCCGATTGAAAAAAGTGAAAAAACAACAGCAGAAAAATCGAGAGAAGGTCGGATAAAAACCAAACATCGATCACCTTTGACCAGACCTAGATTTCTAAAAGCACAAGCAAATATTATGCTATTTTGAAAAAGCTTATTGAAACTGATTGATTCAAATTGATAACTATTAATTTTTTGAAATTTACTTTTTCGATACGGTCTAACTAGAGCTGTTTTGCTTCCATGTTTCAGAACTTGAGAATGAAATTTTAAAAAAATATTCATGAATCCTTATCCAAAAACTTTTTAATTTCAAAAATGACATCAGATTTCTCATCTTCTAATAGATAATGGTTGGCATTAGGATAAGTTTTCGTTTTAGCGTTTGGGAAAAACTCAATCCATTTTTTATAGAATTTCATATTGAAACAAAAATCTTTTTCTCCCCAAAGTAATAGAATTGGTGAGTGAATATTTTTTAAATTATCTTCAATTTTTTTTAAGTCAGGATAACTTTGATGATTGACGTTCATTGGAATATCGCGAACAAATTTAGCAGTGGCAATTCGATTGTGATAGTTTTTGTAAGGTAACAGATAGCCACTTTTGATATTGGAATCTAAATCTTTGCTTACGGCCATAAAAGTGGCAGGGTAAGCAAAAGCATTAAATGAACGAATCATCCATTCACCAATTCCATTTCTAAGAACATTAATTCGAAATGGAATATCATTTGATGTAAAGGCCGCAGTATTCATGGCGATTATTTTTTCAATTTTAGATGGCGAATTTGTGGCCACGCCCATCCCGATGGCCCCACCCCAATCATGAACGACCAAAGAAAAGCGATCTATTTTTAAGTGATCTAAAAGATACTCGATATTTTTAATGTGATTTTTTAAAGTGTATTGATAGTTTTCATTTTTAGACGAAAGTCCACAACCAATATGATCTGGAGCGATCACACGATGATCTTTGGATAATTCTTTAATTACGTTTCGATAGAAAAATGACCAAGTTGGATTTCCATGGAGAAGAACAACAACTGGCCCACTTCCTTGATCGATATAATGCATTTTGTTTTGTTTATCCAATTGAAAAAAACGTGATTCAAAAGGATATTCATTTTTTAGTTCTTGAGGAATAACTACTTCCATTTTACACCTAACATAATTGAGACTAAACCTGAACCGATACCAAGCATGGCAACTAAATCATCCTTTTGAATGACTCGATCTTCCTCAGCTTTCATCAATGTGACCGGAAGTGCTCCTGATCCTGTATTGCCAAGACTTGGATAAGTTCTATAGGTTTTGTGATTATTTAATTTAAAGGAATCCAAAGAAAGTTTTTCATGGGCACTTCCTACTTGATGAGTGAGAACTAGGTTGATGTTTTCATTTTGAATTTCTAGTTCTTTTAAAAAATCACCATAAGTTTGAACTCCTAATTCAATTCCATATTTTAATAGTTCTTCAGAGTCTGTTTGCATGAATAATTTATCAGGATTTCCGTCTCCGCGACAGAGATGATTCGCATCAGTCTCACTTTTAAATACTCCCCCGATGATTTCAGGTTTTGAAATATTTTGATCTTTTTTAGTTAGAATCATGGCCGTTCCAATTGATCCAATAGTGAGATTAGCAATATATTTTTTAATATCTTTTCTTGAAATACTTTGATTGCTTAACAATTCTTCAATAGTTGATTCTAGTAATGGGCCTGAATTCTCACCTGAGACAATTAAAGCATTTTTTATATTTCCCGCTTCAATAAATTGTGAAGCAATTAAAATGGCATTTAGAAAACCTAAACAGGCATTTGATAAATCAAATAGCATGCAGTTTTTAGAAAGTTTTAGGTTGTGATGAACGACTGAAGCAGTGGAAGGTTCTAAAAAGTCCCGACAAACAGAAGCATTGATTAAAAGATCGATTTCTTCTTTTTTAATATTTGATTTATTAAATACATTTTCAGCAGCTTTGGTCGCGATACGAGAAGGGGGCGTTCCAACTTGCCAATAACCTCTAGTTTGAATTCCGGTCATTAGCTCTAAACGTCCTTCTGGTAAATTTAATCGTTGATAAGTTTTAATTAGTCTTTGCTCAATTTCTGACGAACTAATCATGTATTCCGGTGAGTAGTAAGCATATGAATCAATGACGACTTGATTGAATTTCATGATTCACCTTGTAAAACATGTAAATTTGCCATAGAAATTCCAGAAAGCATGCTCCCGACAATACCAAGAAATCCTTGGTCTGTACCACATATATAGAGTCCTTGAATATGAGTTTTGCCATTTCTGGTTTTATCAATTGATCCGTAAACTGTCCCATTAAAGTGAGAAGTGTAACGTTCAATAGAAGTTGGTGTGAAAATATCTTTAAACACAACATTTAAATCTTGTTTGATTCCACAATTTTTTAATATTTTTAATGCATTATCAAAAATCTCTTCTTTTTTATTTTGGTAATCTGTTTTTGAATTTAATTTTAACTGATTCCATAATTCATAGTTTGCAATATGAGTCAGTCTAATAACACCTTCATTGTAGTCATCAGTCATTGGCGTTTTGTATAAGAAATTATTTGGAAAACAAACGACCGCACTTTCTGTATCAAAATAATTACTTGGCTTTTGATAATGATACTTGGGGCGATTGTTATAAAAGATGATAGTTGAATCGATGCCTAATTCTTTTGGTTTTAAGTCATTAATTAAAATAGCTTCACAAAATGATAGATTTCCAATTCTAAAAGAATGAGTTTTTGAATCGCTGGTCAATGAAAAAGTTTCGGGGAGACCAATTGAAGATAGTATTTGATCACAATATATGACTTTTTCATGGTTAACTTCAACGCCAATGACTTTTTGATTTTCATAGATAATTTTAGTGACCCTAGATTTGTATCTAATTTCTGATCCAGAATTTTTATTGGTTTCTTCAAACCTTTTAAGTAATAGATCGAGAATTGTTCTAACTCCATTTTCCGGTCTAGAAAAACCTTCAAGGAAAATACTTTTAAACATGATAGCAAACTGAGAAAAGTCCATATCATTTTCCCAGGCCGAGCCATAGATTAAGAGTGGGCAAAATATCATTTCAAGCAAAGTTTCATTTTTAATGAAATTTCTGACGACATTTTTGGCCATAATGGTTTCATTTTCTAATGAAACTTCATTAAAGTTTTTAATATGTTCTATGAGTTTGATAAAACCATCAATTTCATCAGGAAAATTTGATTTAATGGAGTCGATTAACATTTCTATGTTATTGTTAAAAATTAATTCTTGATCGGGAAAAAGAATTTTTGAGTGGCTTTGCTCAGATAATTTCAAATTTTCATAGGGGATTCTGAGTTGTTTGAGTAATTTATTTAATGGATGACCTTTAGTTTCTTTTGAAACGTAATTGGTCATAGCATGGAGACCGACATCAAATTTTCTTTTGCCACGATTATAATATGAATTTAAACCACCAGGAATCGTATGTGACTCAAGTAGTAATACTTTTTTATCATACATGGATAAACGGATAAGAGCGGCTAAGCCGCTCATTCCAGCACCAATAATGATTGTATCAAATTTTTCGGTCATGAAAAATTAAGCGTTAAATTTAGGCGCTAAATACTCAACACAAGAATTCATAGATGCTAGTCTTGGATAGTCTTCTTGAGGAACTTCGATTTTATGACGTTTTTTTAGTTCCATTACGATATCTAGAAAATCCATTGAATCAAGATCTAATTGCTCTCTTAGTGCCACATCATCTTTAAGTCCTGTTAAATCGTCATCTAAGGCAATATCGGCGATAATGTTTAAAACATTTTCTCTTACCTGTTCATTACTAATCATCTTTTTCTCCTTTAAGATTTATTAAATATATTTTTTAATGATTAAACTTGAATTAATTCCCAGCATTCCAAATGAATTATTTAAAATAATTTTTGAATCATGAAGAATTTTCTCTCCATTAACTAAATTTTTTACTGCGCAATCAGGATCTAGATTTTCTATTTTTCGACATGGGTGAATATACCCATCAAAAAACGATGGGATATTTCCGGCAAGTTCTATGGCACCAGCAGCCCCCATGGCATGTCCGATAAAACCTTTCGTGGCATTGATGTAAGTTTTAGGGCATGAATCAAATAGATTTTTAATTGCCTGACATTCTTGAATATCACCAAGACCTGTTCCTGTGGCATGCATGTTGACGATGTCAACTTCAGAGGCATCGATACCTGCTTTTTTTAAGGCCATTTTCATACACTCGGTTTGTCTTTCAGCATTAGGTAAAACAAAATCACTGGCGTCAGAATTAGAATGATAGCCTATAATTTCAGCATAGATTTTAGCCTTTCTTTTTTTAGCATCTGAAAGTCTTTCTAAAACATACACGGCACCACCTTCGCTAATCACAATTCCATTTCGATTTTTATCGAGTGGAAGAGTGGCTTTTGAAGGATCTTCGTGATGGCCTAATGCCCCTTGGGCCTTAAAAGCAGCAAAAATACCAAAAGTCTCAGTTGATTCTGAAACACCACCAGCTAAGGCCAGGTCAACTTCATCTAATAAAAGTTGTTGAACCCCTTGGATGATTCCTAAATTTCCTGCAGCACAGGCCGCACCAATTGTATAATGAGGCCCAGTTATATTTAAATTTAAGGTAACTTCACCGGCGGGATTATTGGCCACAGTTCTTGGATTATGATGATGTGACCAAAAGCTTACATCAAGTTTATGAGTATTATACAATTCGTGAATTTCATTTTCAGTTTCAACATTTCCATGTTCAGTAATTCCTAAATATACACCTACGCGATTTTTATCGACATTTTCAAAATGAATTTGTGAATCATTTATGGCTTCATGAGCACAATAAATTGATATGGCACCAGCTCGAGTGCCTCTTTTTCTCATTTTTTTCGGTTGATATTTGGTTTCATCAAATCGACAAAGGCCAACAGCACAGACACCCATATGACGAATTTCTTTATGAGTGATACCAGTTCCATTATTTAATAGACCAAAACGTAATTCAGTTAAATTATTTCCTAGTGGAGAGGTTAATCCGATTCCGGTAATGACAATTCTTTCGCGATCAGATTTCATTAAAGTATTCCTTTAAAATTATTTTTTAGTTTATTAGTAAAATTATCTTTTAAATTATGGGTAATTTCAGAAAGTGGACCTGCACTTAAGGCCAAAAGTTCTAAGGTTTTTGGTAATCGTTTAACTAAGGCATCATAGTGTTGATCAAAATGTTCTGCACCTTTTTCTTTAGCAATAGTGATAACAAATTGCATGATGGCCTCGGCCATTTCACAAGTGCTGATGATTGACTGCATTCTTTTTCTTCTAGCTAAATTTTCTGCACCTTCTGAGTGAGATAAAACTCTTTGGGCCATTTTTTTAAATTCTCTTACATATTCTTCTTCACGTTTTCTAAAAACAGATGCAACGATGGCCAATGAATCTTCTTTGGCCAAATGAATTTTCTTTTTTGATTCTCCATTTCTTTGATCGTGAGTTTCAATGGCCGCAATATTAGACAGAGTCTTTAATGAAAGAGATACGGCGCTTTGAGAGAGATTAAGAGTAGTTTCAATTTCCTCAGAAGTGAGAGGTTTTTTTGATAAGACGAGTAAACCAAATATAGACCCGTCGATTCTTTTAAATCCCATCCTTGAGAAAAACTCTTCAAAATGTATTAACTCAACCATGAGTTCATTTTCTATAATCATTACTTCAATTCCAAATATTACAAAAATGTAATAAATAGAATATTCATAATATATTCAAATTTTGTCTAGAAAAAAAACAATGCCTTGATTAGAATTATGCGAACAGGAGAATTTATATGGAAAAAAAACAAGTATTACTAGCTGCGGCTTTAATGGCATTAAATCTTGGTAGTGTAAGTGCTACTGAGTCAAAATCGACAACACAGAAATCAGATGCAAAAGAAGTTCAAGGTCAATGCATGGGAGCAAATAGCTGTAAAGGTACTTCAGCTTGTCATACTCAATCAAATGATTGTGCTGGAATGAATTCTTGTAAAGGTAAGGGCTGGATAAAAGCCACTGAAAAAGAATGTAAAGAAAAGAAAGGAACTTTTAAAGCTTCAAAATAAAGATATAAAAAAGGCCTATTTTCATAGGCCTTTTTCTTATTCTTCGTATTCGCTTACATCACTTACGTCATCTGCATCTGACTCATCAATAATCACTGGTGGATTAGTTGGAGTTGAATTTGTCGCAATAATAGACTCTTCGCTTGGCAATTCTTCTTCGCTAACATCCATAGCGTAAGCTTTTTGTCCTAAGCACGTTAAATTTAAACTTAAAAGCATTAATAAAAAGTATACTTTAAATTTCATTTGAACCTCACTTCTATTATGAATGATTTCTCTTTAAACTATAGCCCATTTTGGGCATAAGTAAATTCATAAACTTAAGGTAGGCTAATATTTACAAAAAGTGTCAAAATTTTAGGCCATTTGAAAGAAAACCATTGATTTCCTGTGCTTTTTTATTGATTTTCTATGTATATTTTCTAAAATTTATACAAAAGTGAGGATAAAAGATGGGCGGAATTAAAGACGATTTAGAAGATTTAGATGATGAAATATTTGAAGGGGATGATAAAGAGAATTCTGATGATGATTTTTCTTTTGATGACGACGAAGAAGATGAGGATGGTGATTCTAAAGGTTCTAAAAAGGGTAAGAGTGAAGGGTCTGGATTTGATCGAGATTCCTATTATTTTTACAAAGACAAACTTGTCCAATTAAGTGGAACCATAAGACCTAAAGAAAAGAGCAAAGAAGGCAAAGTTATTAGTCTTGATTTTAAAACCGCCGATAAAACATATACAATTATTATGGATACTATGGGACAAAAGTTACTTAACTTTTGTTACCAAGAGTATTTAGTAACAGGACTAGTTAGTAAAATTTCTGAAAAAGAATACACTTTAGCCGTTAAAACTTATATTTAATTGAATTAAAAAAATGAAAATTGGGTACATGGTCGAGATGATCGATGGCCCAATAATTTTTTTCTCCATTTTTGTTTAATAGTACGGCAGTGGTAGAAAAGCGCAAATCACCAATTTTTGATAGATCATTTTCTAAAGGTTTCAAAGGTAATTTTGCCATTAAGGTAAAATGATCAATGGAATTTAGGATATCTATATTAATATCTTCATATTGAATTTTATTCCATTCAGTTAAATCAGATCTGTAATGATTAAAATAAAACGCATTAAAGGCAAAATTTGGGGAGAAATTAAACTCTATATAGCGATCAGAGTTTTGATCTTTGATAAACATTTCAAAACAAGATTTTTCCCAGAGTTTCATGACTCTTTTTTTAAAAGGGGCATAATCTCCTAGATCTAAATGTTTTAAATCTCCCATTAATTTAAACACCAGGTATATAGATTGGTCATCAAAGTGGACTGTGGAAGTCAGTTTATATGGGTGATCGATTTTTTTAAAATCAGATAAGGTAAATTCTGCCATAAATACTCATTGGATTAGTTTACTTCAATATTTTAACAAACTTTTCGAAAAAGAGTTGATGAATTTATTAACTTTAATCATTTTCTTTTTCTACGCTAATTTATGTTTTGCCCAATTTCATATTGGTGGACCTCCTCTCGTAGAAAATCAAGAAGCCGTTTTTAAAGCAAGACTTAAAGAAGTAGAAGCTCATATTAAAGAACAGAGAAAAAAAGGGAAGTACAACATACTTGGAGAGACCACTGAAACAAGTGATTGTAGTCATTGTCCGGCGCATTTGAAATTGGTTGGTTCTGTCAATCAGGTCCTTGAAAAAATGCAAGGAAGGGTTGATATTAGAAATTCATCACCTAAACTTCCTCATCAAATTCAAAAATTAAAATTTTTATATTATTCAGTGAAAAGTAAAGATTTAGATGGGCAAATAAAATGTCAGAATGTTGGATTTCAACCTTTTATTTATCCACACCAAAGGATGAATGGTGAATTTGAATTTGCTTTTGAAGATGTGTTTCAGTATGACACCGTCGATGGACTCACTCTTTATTCACCAAGCGGAGAAGAAACTGTTTATTATTATCGAGGTGATGGTGATGAAAAAGACTTGATTATTGAGGCAAGAGTTGGAAGAGACCGCACCACTAAGTTTAAATTTTATAAATATTATCCCAGTCTTAAAGAGTTAAAAGAAAGAAACCTTCCTGATTTTTCTTATGTGCCAAGTCCAGCACTAGGTGAAGATAAATTGCCACCAAAAGTAACTGACGAATCACAAAGAGAAGATTCGAGTCAGCAAGCAAGTTCGGGTACAAAATTTAAAGTCAATCTTGATCCCAAAATTGAAATGAGAAACAAAATCATACCTAAGGATTTTAAAATTGGAACGGCCAATTTTTCACAGGTGATAACTGATGAAATGAGTTTTGAAGCGGAAACGGAGTTAAGTTTGGCCAAAGGAAATCGCGCCAAATTTCAAATTAATCAAAATGGAAAAGCAGAAGGTTCACTTGAGCTTACAACCATGTTAAATGGCCAGACCAAATACGCCGCCACCGTACCTTATGAAATAAAAGTGCTCGATGGAGTGTTCGAAAATTCAAGCTATAAGGCCCGGGGGGCGATTTCTGAACGAAGCGACGGACGTGCTCTTTCTCTTTATTTAACTGATGATCAAGTGGAATTGATTCGAGCTGATGTGGCCCAAGATAAAACTACAGGAAAATCGTCAGTCATAGTCACTAAAAAAATGGTCATAGATCCAAAAACTCAAGTTGATTTGCAAGCGGGAGCTGGTTCAAATAGTACATTTGTCTCCGCAAAACATTCTACGGTGATTCGTAGAGACGTTAGTGCAGTCTTAGATATTCGTTATGACGTAGATAAAAAGGCCTCGCTTTTTTATACAATAAACGCTAAATTTTAAAAATGAAAATAATTGAAATTCATCTTGGTCAAATTCTTAATCCTAAATCAGATACCTCTTGTCAGTTCATTTCAGATGGGGCCTTAGCGATTTGTGATAAAAAAATTTTAAAAATTGGCCGAAAAAAAAATGTTTTAAATTTTTTTAAAAATAAAAAAATAAAAGTCATTGATCATGGTCTAAATATTTTAATGCCAGCTTTTTTTGATATGCATTTTCATTGGGTCCAAGATCAAGTTCGTCATATGCCAAAAGATAATTTACTAGATTGGCTAAAAAATTATACTTGGCCCTATGAGGCTTCTTTTAAATCAAAGACCGTCTCATTAAAACGTGCTAAAAAATTCAAAGAAGAGCTTTTAAAAAATGGGACGATTGGTGGGATGGTTTATAGCTCAATTCATGATCATGCGACTGAGCACGGTTTAAAGTATTTCTTAGGTCATTATAAAGTAGGCAATGTTTTAATGGACATGAATTCACCTGATTATTTAATCAGAGACTTTAAAAGTTCATTGAAATCCGTTTCCAAGCTTTCAAAAAAATTTAAAAATAAATATGTACTCACACCACGTTTTGCCATTACAACCAGTCCAAATTTAATGAAAGAGTCGGTTTTAAAAATATTAAAAAATAAAAGTTTCATCCAGACTCATTTAAGTGAAACAAAAGAAGAGATACAAACTGTTTTAAATATTTATCGAGGTATACCTGGTTTTGAAAAAGTCAAAAGTTATACCGAAGTTTACGATAAGGTTGGACTTCTTACTGATCAAACAGTCTTAGGACATGGAATTTATCTGAATGAAGAAGAATTGAAGTTAATCAAAAAACGAAAATCCATTATATGTCATTGTCCGACATCTAATGCACCACTTGAAGAAAAAGGACTAGGTTCAGGATTATTTTCATTTTTAAAAGTTGAAAAAATAAAAATTCCTTGGGTATTAGGTTCAGATATTGGAGGCGGCCCTCATTTATCCATGCTAGATGTGATCAGAAGTTTCTATCTTCAAAATCAAAAGAAAAAAATCAAAGAGGCAACTTTAATCAAAGGTCTTTTTAGAGCAACATTGTTTTCTGCTAAACAAATGAAACTTAATAATGTGGGAAATTTTCAAGCAAATTATGAAGCCAATTTTATTGTTTTTAATAATCAAACCGCTTTTATTAATCTCAATGCAGAAGAAGTATTAAAGCATCTGCTTTTAAATAAAGATGTAAATCGTTTTATATTAGATCAAAAAATTCAAAAGACTTATTTTCAGGGTCGACTAGTTTATGATCGATTAGATTCTTTAAAATGACCTATCTCATGTTATTTTTCTTGATTTAGATAAAAAATATTTAAAATTTGTGTTTTCTTTTATTGAAAACAATGTTAAGGTAATCTTTAGAAACAATTTGTAAGTTGTTGTTTCTTTATTTGTATGGAGAGAGAATGAGATCATTTAAAAATATAGCCCAGTTAATTAGAACAAAAAGAGTGAATCACCCAAAAAACTATTCACAATCTGATCTGTCTTTAATGCTAGGGTATAAAAATGGTCAATTCATTTCAAATGTCGAAAGAGGCCTTTGTAATGTTCCATTAAAGATGATGAAAAAAATTTCTGATGTTTTAGAAATTGATCCCACAGAAATTAAAACGGCTATATTGAAGGATCACGAAGAAACTTTGACTAACTTTTTTAACAAGTCAGTTATGAAAAAATCAGTTTCTGAAAATGTAGAAAGAATTTAATTTCAATATCTCACTATAAATTTTTATATTTCAAATAATCTTCGATTGAACCGATGCTTTCTTCTTTATCGTTTGTGAATTCAGCTTTTTTCTGTGATTCTAAATAATGAGGATCACTAATGTCACTTTCATTAACATTTACTTCTTCTTTTGGGTCTATGTTGTGATTGGTTGAATAAGTTAAATCAAGACTTAGACCATTGTTTCTTTGCTCAAAACTGGCCTTTAATTCAGGCGGAATTCTTTTTTCAAATTCTCTTAAATCGTGGAGAGTTTGGTAAAAATTTTTCTCAAGTTTGATGATTTGATTATCATCTGCGCGATAGTAATAATCGTGAAACTTTTTTCTCGCTATAATATGTTGATCTAGAAAGTTTTGATATTTTTCATAAAGTTTATCGAGACTCGGACGCGGTGGTCTATTGCGATTTTTTCCTCGATAAAAACGACGGCGATTATTACTTCTATGATTTGGCCCTGATGGTCTTTGATTTGGGGGTCCTTGATTCATATAATTTCCTTAAATACTGATTTAAATAATGTTAAAAAAATAATTGAGAGTGTATCTTATCAAAGACATTTTGATTTGTTAAAGTTTTTAAAAATATAAAGGGAGTAGAAAAAATGGCGAACTCAAAAAGAGTAAAAGTTGCGGTTACAGGTGCTGCTGGTCAAATTGGCTATGCGCTATTATTTAGAATTGCATCGGGACAGATGTTTGGACCTGAAACAGAGGTAGAATTACAATTAATCGAACTAGAACAGGCCTTAGGTGCACTTAAAGGTGTTGCTATGGAACTTGATGATTGTGCATTTCCACTATTAAAAAAAATAACTTGCTCATCTGATTATGCAGAAGGGTTTAAAGATGTGAATTGGGCCATTTTGGTTGGTTCAGTTCCTAGAAAAGATGGAATGGAAAGATCTGATCTATTAAAAATTAATGGGGGCATTTTTACAAAGCAAGGCGAAGCGATTGCTCAAAATGCGGCCAAAGATGTGAGAGTTTTTGTTGTAGGAAATCCATGCAATACCAACGCACTAATTTGTATGAATGCTGCTAAAGGTGTACCGAGCGATAGATTTTTTGCTATGACTACTTTAGATGAAAATAGAGCTAAAACTCAATTGGCCCAAAAAGCTGCAGTTGATATTACAGCTGTCTCTAATATGACAATTTGGGGAAATCACTCGGCCACTCAATACCCAGATTTTTATACAGCAAAAATTAATGGAAAATCAGCAAGTGAAGTGATTTCTGATAAAGAATGGTTAAAAGGAACATTTATTGAAACAGTCCAAAAAAGAGGCGCGGCCATCATTAAAGCACGTGGTCTTTCATCAGCTGCTTCTGCTGCTAATGCAGTTGTTGATGGAATTTATCATTTAACTCACGATACGAAGCCAGGACATACTTATTCGATGTGCTTGTGTTCAGACGGACAATATGGAGTGGACAAAGGTTTGATTTTTTCTTTTCCATGTGTAACTGAAAATGGAAAACTAAAAGTTGTTGAAGGTATTTCATTCAATGATTTTTCTACTGAAAAATTTAATCTTACTTTAAATGAACTTCGTGGTGAGCGGGATGCTGTAAAGGAACTCGGATTAATTTAATCAAATGTTTAATTAAAAATAAATAAAAAAAGGCCTACAAATTGTAGGCCTTTTTTTATGGAGAATTTTTAAAATTTTTATTAAATGAAGTTGATCTAACTTTAGCAGTTTCAGTCCTTGAAATTCCTGCACAACTAGCGATAATCAGTAAACTTAATACACTTACCACATGAGCACCATAATTTTTAATAAAAGTTAAAACCATAGGATCCTCCTTGACGACAAAGTATTGAATCATTCAATACTTCTTCCTATCATTCAAACTTGCGAATTTGATGCCAAATTTTCAAGGCCATAAAGACACTAAAAGTTAAATTTTTATCACTTCTTGGTGTCGAAATCTTACTTTTTAAAAGCTTCGGTTAATTTGTAATACTTAGTTTGCTCTTCAATGGTCAATGGCTTAATTGATTCAACTTTAGTCTTTCGAATTCCTCTTGAGCGAATCAATTCATCATTGGCCCTAATTTTTTTAGTTAGTTCTAGCCCCATGGTAAGTAGCCAAGGAGGAATATGACGATGTAATTCTTCGGTTGGGATTTTTATAAACTCAGTTGGTTCAAGACAAACGATACTTGCCGATCTAGGTGTCCCATCAAAAAAAGAAAGTTCACCTATATATTCTCCTCGCTCTAAATAGGCCACTGGCGTAATTTGCGATCCATTTTGAACATAAACCATCACCTTTCCACTACGAATAATGTAAAGATCGGAATTGTTCTCGCCAGCTACAAAGAGAATTTCATCTTTTTTAAGCTTAAAAGTTTCAGTTCCAATATCACTCATCTTTGCTCCTCGTAGGTATCTAAAGATTGATTAGTTTTGAAAAAATCATTTTTAATTCCTCAATCATCTTATGATAAAAAGGTGTTTGAGGAATGAGTTCGTCAAAAAAAACTTCTTCATTATTAAGAATAGCATGGGTTGTAATATTTTCAAAATCGACCACATCCACAGAAAATCGTTTTGCAGTATTTAATTGAAATTGATTGTAGACTGATTTAGTCCGCCATGGCATGCAATCAAAACTATTCGCCTTCATAAAAGCTTCTTTTGCTAATTTTTTTTGCCCATTTCGAAGGGCCGTTACACCAAGTAAATACTGAGTTCTTGCATTTGATATACTTTCTCTTTCTAAATCTATCGCTTTATTAAAAGCATCTTTGTACTGACCATTTTGAATGACTTCTTCAATTTCTAATTGTAATCCTATAATTGTGTTGGTTACGGATTCTTCACAGGCCATTTTGGGAACAATTAAATGATTAATGGGAGTCGTAATGAAAATAAGATGAGAGCCTTTATTTTTAACATATGCGGCTAATTCTTGTAACTCATTTTCATAAATTAAAAAAGAAATCTCCATTTCGTCAAAGTTTAAGGCAACTTCTGTTGAACGCAAATTTATTTCATCTAAAATCGGATAATAGGTCATCTTATGATAAATAAATTTTGATAACCAAGGAAAAGTAATAATTAATGAAATGATTTGGTCGTCATGATACATTTTAAAATTTGAAATGATTTGCTTTTTATCTTGTATGGAAAATTTATTCTCACTCCATTCCTGACTTCCGCCCATGTAGATAATGTACTTCGGAAGCTTATTGAGAGATTTAATTTTAGCAATAGATCGATGAAGACCTTCATGTTTTTTTGACCAATCAAATATTTTTGGAGTTCGATTAGTTAACTCCAGATATTTCGCATTAATCGGATCAAAATAATTTTTAAGCATTGTGGCCGGTTCATCACCAATAATTAAGATATCAGCGGAACTTGCTTCATTTTTATCTTTAAATGAAATGTTTTGCAGGTGATAAGGGTAAGGTATGATTTTTTCAGGCTTTAAATAGAAAAAGTAGGCCATGAGGCATAGAAGACTTCCCATTATAAAGGCCAGGATACCTAGAAAAATCTTAACATTTTTTGACATTTTCATTCCTTAATATCTTTGATTGTATAAAAAAAATCTGCTATCTAAAAGAGCTAAAATAAGGAATTTATGCAATTGCCAGAATTATTGTGTCCAGCCGGTTCTTTAGAGAAGCTCAAAATTTCAGTGCTCTATGGCGCTAATGCAGTTTATTTAGGAGGTCAGAATTTTGGTCTGAGACAAAGAAGTGAAAATTTTACGACTGAAGAATTAATCGAAGGTGTGAAATTTGCTCACGATAGAAATGTTTTAGTCTTCGTCGTACTAAATTCATTTCTGCACGATCAAGATTTATTGGCACTTCCAAAATTTCTTGAGATTCTCGAAAAGATCAAAGTTGATGCTGTCATTGTTTCTGATTTAGGGGTCATTGAAACTGTCAAAAAACATTCAAGTATTCCGATTCATTTATCCACTCAGGCATCTAGCTTAAACAGTTTTTCGGCCAAATTTTATAAAAAAATGGGAGTTTCAAGAATTGTTTTAGGCAGAGAGATAACCATTTCTGAAGCAAAAAAAATTAAAGAAGAAGCAGGGGTTGAAGTAGAATTATTTGTCCATGGTTCTATGTGTATGTCTTATTCAGGTAATTGCGTTATTTCAAATTTTACCCAAGGAAGAGACAGCAATCGTGGAGGTTGTGCCCATTCTTGCCGCTTTGAATACTCTTTTGATAATTTAGAGCAAGAAAAATTAAATGCCTACTTTATGAGTTCAAAAGATTTAAATGGCCTAAGAGTACTAGAAGAGTTTATTAAGGCAGGAATCGACTCAATAAAAATAGAAGGACGCAATAAAAGCCACCACTATGCCGGAACAGTTGCTAAGGTTTATTCAGAAGCCCTTTCTTTTTATAAACAGAACGGTCATTTTCTCTCTGACAAAATGTATTACTGGGAAAGTGAATTGAAAAAACTTTCCCATCGAGATTACACGACGGCATCATTAATAGATAAGGCCAGTGATGATTCTATTTATAATTCTAGAGAAAATGATGAAAACGAATGGACAGTCGTCGGTGTCGTTTTAAAAGTTTTCGAACAGCAATTTGTTGTCATCGATGTAAAGAGTGCCTTTAAACCAGGAGACACTCTGGAATTTATGCCTTTTGTTGGAGATGTATTTGAATTTCAAATTCCTTTTATTCAATCCATGAGTGGAGAAGTCGTTTTAAAAACTAAACCTGGTACATTAGTCAAATTACCATTTATTTCTAACGTCCAAAAATGGAACCTCGTTAGAAAAAAAGAGACTTTAGCATGATGGTTCCAATAACTTATGCACAAAACATAATTGAACTTAGAAAATTATTTGAACATGGTTTTAGAGAGTTTGTGGTTTCGCAAAAAAACTTTTCAAGAACTTTAGAAACTAATGAGAAAGAACTATTAGAAATTTTAAGTTTTAAAAATAAAAACAAAGATATTAAAATATTTTTTGAATTTGACATCTTAGTTGATGAGGCCGATTTTCATTCTTTAACTTTGCAGTATAGCAATCTTCCACTCATCGAATTTGATGCTGTGAGAATCTATGATTTAGGAGTTATGGAATGGATTAAAAATCAATTCCCTTGGCAAAAAATACATCTGATTCTAGAAACCGGTAATCATAATTTGGTTTCACTATTAACCTATGAAGCCTACTTGGGGAATCAGTTAAGCAGATTTGTCGTTTCCATTGAATTATCAAAAGATGTATTAAAAAATTTTACGGCGAATCTAAAAACTCCATGTGAGTTATATGTTCTTGGCCCCATTTTACTTTTTTACACACCAAGAAAATTGTTGTCGCCTTTAGTAAAAACATCAGAAAAAAATTCTTTAAAATCAGTTTGGACCAAGGCCACCAGCGAAGAGAGCCCTCATTCTGGTTTCCCTGTGCTTGAAAATCAACACGGAACATTTATGTTCAATGTGAAAGATTTAAATTTACTTGAAGATTTGAACATGGTTGCTGAGACAGGGGCTAAGTATTTTCGATTTGATCTTCGTTTTGAAAATATGCTTGATCATGTAGAACTTGTTTCAAAGGTCATCTTTCAAAATGAAATAGGTAAAAAACTCATAGGGCCTAGACCTTTTATAAAAGGTTTTTTTAATGTAAATAAATCGGATGTTTTATTTAAGAAATTAAAAAATAATCGAATTATTAGAAACGATCAAAATTATGTAGGTGAAGTAATCGATGTGGAAAAAGATCGAAGACTTACAATCATTTCAAAAAACAATAGTGTATTAAATCGTGACCTACATAAATTAAGAATTATTACTCCTGAAGGTAAAGAGAAAATAATTGAACAATTTAACTTTTTAGATTTGAATCTCGATGCATGTGATAAACTTGCCAATGAAGATCTGTATTTTTTAAATTATATCCGAGGAGTGACAGTTAAATCTCAAGTTTATTTTTTTGAAAATAAATAATAGCTTACTTCCAGTCCACCGTTTTTAAAATTCCATTTATTTATGAGTTGATAATGAACCAATTTTTTTATTGGGTAATTAAAAGGAATAATGATGCCAAATAAGTTTGGCATCAGGTGTTCAATTTTTTTAATAAAATTATCAAAGAAAAGAGTATCAATGTTGTCGCCAACTCTAATGCCATAAGGTGGATTTACAATGATAAATGTTGATTGATCAATTCTTGACATTGAAAAAAAATCTAGAGCTGAAAGGTTTATCATTTCCAATTCTTTATTTTTTTTAAGAGTTAAAATAAGTTTTTGATCAATATCTTGACCGAGAAGTTTATAGTTTTTTTGATTTAATTTTTGAGGCACAGGCCAAGAATTATTTTCCATATAAATTGGTATTAATTCATAGGCGTATTTTCGAGTTGTATTAAAACTTAAAAATTGACTTGATTCGGTTAAAAAAGTTCCTGATCCACACATTGGATCTAAGATATTTTCAAATGAATCAGAGTAAGAGGTTAGTGGGAGAGTTAATAGAAGAGACGCAATGTTTTCCCTTATCGGAGCATGGCCCATAAAAGCTTTTGAGTTCCGTTTATAGAGAGCCTCGCCAGAAGTATCTATGCTGATAGTGCAAAAATCATTGATCATGCGAACATATATTTCTGGGATATTTTCAATGTTTTTTTCAGCTAGTTCTAGATATTTTTTTTTAGGTGGCTGTTTTATAAAAAATTGGTTAATTCCATCAATGACCGCTTTTTCTATTTTTCTTGAGTCAAAAAGTCGTGACTGGTGAGAGCTACAATTAATTTTTGGCGCCTTACCAAGAGTGTACTGGTTCCATTTTATTTTTGAAGTTTTAAGATAGAGCTTAGGGAAATCTGAACATTTAAAATGATGAATTCGCTGTAAAATTCTAACTGGCCCTTTTAATAGCTGATTCAAATCTCTGATTAATTCCATGGGAGCACCAATTTCAATTCCTCCAGGGGTTACTTCGAGAATTTCGATTTGATCCCAACTTGGGATCAAGCTCTTTTTAAAAAGAATTTCAGCTTTTCCTAAGTCTTCTAAACCTGGAGGGTAAATTAAAAAAAATTGGCCAATTATCATAAAAAATCTTATAAGGGGTTGTTTCAATCATAAACCCTAGAGTTTAAAATGCAAGTCAACTCTCAATTAATTTTAGTACCGACACCAATCTCTGAAGACAATGTTCTTGAGAGTCGTGCTTTTCAATTAATCAATCATCGCTTGGATCATTTTTATGAATCCACTTATATAGTTGTAGAGGATTTAAAACCAGGGAGAAGAAGACTTCTGTCATATGGATTTGATAGAAAAATCATTGATAAAATTATTTGCCTTAATGAACACAATTTTAAAGAAATGACACAAGAGATTCTTTTGAAGTTACAAATTGGTGATGTGATTTTTTTAATGAGTGATGGTGGTATGCCGTGTATTAATGATCCCGGACAAGAATTGGTAAAACTTTGTCATCAAAAAAATATTAAAGTAACTTCAACACCTTTTTATAATTCACATATTTTGGCACTGGCCTTGTCTGGATTTAAATCAGATAAATTTCAATGTATGGGCTTTCTGTCTCGCGATGAACTTGAAAGAAAAAATGAACTGATGATGCTTGAAAAAGTAACTATGCCAACTTTAATTTTAGATACTCCTTATCGTTTAGAAAGAACGATAAAAGAGTTAATTGAAGTTCATCAAGGTAAGTTTTCTCGGCAATATTTTTTGGCCTTAGATTTAAATCAAACTAAAGAAGAATTATTGACTGGTAACCCAAATCAATGGGTCCCACGGCTGAAAGGGCAAAAAAGAGAGTTTATCTTGATTGCTTCTCCTTGTTAAGTCAATAAAATCATGGCGTTAACTACCATGAAAACCTCTAAAAAAGCATGACGATTAATGCCTAACATGATAATCACTTCCCACTATGGAAATTGATAGAAAACTCGATCATATTCAGTTAGCAAATAGCTCGCAAATCAAGGCCTCTGCAAAAGATTCTCGGTTTTACTATGAGCCAATGTTTTTTGGAAACACGATTGATTTTCCTAAAAACGAAATTGAGTTTTTTGGAAAAAAGCTCACTCATCCATTTTGGATATCAAGTATGACGGGTGGAGTAGAAAAAGGTAAAGTAATCAATCACAATCTTGCAAAACTTTGTCGTTATTTTGGTCTTGGAATGGGTCTAGGATCTTGTCGTTCCATACTTTTAGGTGAAAGTCGTTTTTCTGATTTTGATGTTAGAGAAATTTTAGGAGATGATTTACCTTTATTCGCCAATATTGGAATGGCCCAATTAGAAGAGCTTATATTAAATAAAAAATTAAATCTTCTTTTGAACTTAGTTTCAAAGCTTAATGCCGATGGGCTAATTGTACACATCAACCCATTTCAAGAGTTTTTACAACCTGAAGGTGACAGATATAGAATGTCACCACTTGAGGCCATATCAATTTTAAAATCAGAAACAAATTTGAAATTGATCATCAAGGAAGTTGGGCAAGGGATGGGACCATTAAGCTTGAAGTCTTTAATTGATTTAAAAGTGGATGGGATTGAACTTGCTGGCCTTGGTGGAACTAATTTTTCAAAACTTGAAATTTTAAGAAATCAATTTGTAGAAGATTCCTCTGCTTTCGAAATTCCAAAAATTGGGCACACTGCTTTAGAAATGATTTCTTTTTTAAATTCTATCTATCAAGAAAACTTGAGGACAAAAATTATAATATCTGGGGGGATAAGTCATATGCAAGATGCCCACTTTTTATTAAGTCAATCAAAATTTGAAAGTGTCATCGGTTTTGCCCATAAAGTACTTAATAAAGCAGAAGATTATCAAATGTTAGAAGAATATTTTTTAAGTGAAATACAGATTTATTATTTAATAAAAAATTTAACAAAAGTTGTAAAGGAATAGTCAATGCAACCTATCAGTGGTTTTTCTAAACTTTCTAAACTAGAAAAAATAAATGCGGTCTTAAAAGGTCATTTGAATGAGTCAGAATTTCACTTTAAAGAATTAACGAAATTTTGGCATCAAGATGAAAGCACTCAAAAAATATTCGACGAATTCTCTGAAAATACAATCTCAAATTTTTATTTTCCTTTTGGCATTGTACCAAATGTATTGATTGATCAAAAATTGTTTTCTGTACCGATGGTTATTGAAGAATCATCAGTCGTCGCTGCTTGTTCTAAGGCCGCAAACTTTTGGTTATCTCGTGGGGGAATTAAAACTGAAGTTATTGATGTCGAGAAAACTGGTCAAGTTCATTTAAACTATACTGGAGAATTTGGTAAACTAGAAAATTTTTTTAATTCTGTAAAAGGTAACTTATTCTTGGCCTGTGCTGATTTAACTCTTAATATGAAAAGTCGAGGAGGCGGGATTTTATCTATAGATTTAATCAGTAAAGAGTCACTTCTTGAGAATTATTTTCAGTTAGATTTAAAGTTTAATACTTGCGATGCTATGGGAGCAAATTTTATTAATTCTGTTCTTGAAAAAGTTGGAAAAGAGTTTGTTGAGCTTGTCAAAATGAGTGATGAGTTTAATGAAGAAGAAAAAAATATCTATGTGATCATGTCTATCCTTTCAAACTACACACCAAATTGTCGAGTCAGGGCCTATGTAGAATGTAATGTTGCCAATTTAGTTGAAGAAAGTTTAGGCATTGATGGACATCTCTTTGCAAAGAAATTTCAACAGGCCATTAAGATTTCAGAGGTAGATATAACTCGCGCGGTAACTCATAATAAAGGTATAATGAATGGAATAGATGCGATTGTAATTGCGACTGGAAATGATTTTCGAGCAATAGAAGCAGGTGTTCATGCTTATGCATCTCGCGACGGAAAATATAAAGGATTAAGTTTTGTTAAAATTGAAAATGATAAATTTCAATTTGGAATAGAACTACCTCTAGCAGTTGGAACAATTGGTGGACTCACTTCGCTTCATCCTTTATCTAAATTTTCTCTGGAGCTTTTAGATCGTCCAAATGCTCAAGGTTTGATGAGAATTATGGCCGCTATAGGCTTATTGCAGAATTTTGCTGCGGTTAAGAGCTTAGTGACATCAGGAATTCAAAAAGGACACATGAAGATGCATTTAATGAATATTTTAAATCATCTGGAAGCTAATGATAACGAAAGAATTGCTGCAAAAGTTTATTTTGAAAATGAAGTGATCAGTTTTAAAAGTGTGAGAGATTTCATTGCAAAATCGAGAAAGTATCAATAAGGACAAATAAATGATTCATCATAATTTACCCATTGATTTAAATGTTAGCAAAAAACCAACTGAAAATGATCAGTTTTATTTTGCTCATGGTAAACTTTTATTAACTGGAGAATATGCTGTCTTAGATGGGGCCTTGGCCATTGGTCTTCCCACTAAGGTTGGGCAGTCTTTAAGTGTAAAATATCAACCATCATTTTCTCCAACTTTGAAATGGAAATCATATGATGTTGATAATGTTTGTTGGTTTGATCATCAATTTGAGTTTTGGCATTTTGATTGTTTGTCTGAAAATCCTCCTAAAGAAGCATTGGTTTTACAAAAAATATTACAACAAGTTCGAAAGCAAAATCCCCATTTCCTTCGAGATGATGTTGATGTGCTTGTGGAAACTCGATTAGGTTTTCCTCTAAATTGGGGGCTAGGAAGCTCTTCAACTTTGATAAATAATATTTCTCATTGGGCCTATGTATCTCCATTTGAATTATTGTTTAAAACTTTTGGTGGTTCAGGATATGACGTCGCTTGCGCTCAATCGACATCTCCGATAACTTATAAAAAAGTAGGGCAACACCCACATTGGTCACCAGTACAATTTTCTCCAAAATTTAAGAATCATTTATTTTTTGTTTATTGTGGTAATAAGCAAGATACTAGTGAAGAAACCAAACGCTATCAAAAGGTTAAAGGTGTTAATCCTAAAACAATTGCTAGAATCACTGAAATTTCTGAACAAATATTGGCCTGTGAATCTTTAATCGAATTTAATAATTTTATTTCTGAACATGAAGAAATCATCTCGAAATTAATTCAAAGACCAACTTTAAAATCATTACATTTTGCTGATTTTAACGGAGAAATCAAATCTCTTGGTGCCTGGGGGGGGGATTTCTTTTTAGTTTCAAGTTTAGATTCGAAAGAGTCTATTTATAAGTATTTTAGGGAAAAAGGCTATTCTACAATTTTAAAATTTGACGAAATAATCAATGATACTCACCCTCATACATCGAATGATTCATTCTATGTAGAGGCCAATCCAAACATTCATTAGTATGTATACAGCAAAATACTCTGCACCTTCTAATATAGCGCTGATTAAGTATTGGGGAAAAAAAACTTCTCAAATTCCAATGAACGCTTCGTTGAGTATGACCTTAAAGAATTGTAAAACAGAGACGGAAATTCAATATTTTCCAAATAAACCTTTTGAAATTAATTTTTATTTAGACGGGAAAAAAGAAGTCTCTTTTGTTAACAAGATAGAATCACTTTTAAAAAAAATGAGTGAAAAATTTGACTGGATTTTAAAAGGAAAATTTGACATTTATTCACACAATACATTTCCTCATTCTTCTGGTATTGCCTCATCAGCATCTGGAATGGCCGCCTTTGTCTTATGTATTTTTGATATTCACTTTCAACTTAAAAATGATTTTTTTGATTTTCACGATCATTTAAATGATATTTCTAGCTATTCTAGAGTTGGTTCTGGTTCTGCCTGTCGATCTTTGTTTCCAGGTTTTGCTATTTGGGGTGATCTTGGAGGAAAATTTAATTCTTCAGATAATTACGCAGTCAACTATAGTGGTGTATCTGATTTTTATAAAACTTTATGTGATACTATATTAATTGTTAGTAAAAATAAAAAATCTGTTTCATCTTCTGATGGTCATCAATTAATGAATCATCATCCTTATAAAGAAATTAGAATAAAAGAAGCAAACAGAAAACTTTTTTTGTTGTTAGAAATACTAAATCAAACCGATTTCGATCAATTGGCAGATTTAATCGAGCAAGAAGCACTTGAGTTACATGCTTTGATGATGACTTCTAGTCCTTCTTTTATTTTACTTGAACCGAGCAGTATCAAACTCATTCAGATGATTAGGCACCAAAGATCACAAGGGCACAAAATCACTTTTACTATTGATGCCGGCCCCAATATTCACTTGATCTATCCAGAATCAGAAAGTCAATTTGTTATGAAGTTTTGTGAGGAAGTTCAAAAAAATAATTTAATTGAAAACTTTATTAACGATGAAATCGGAATTGGTCCTGTAAAGTTATGAGTTTAAACAAGTCATTTTATTCAAAAATATTATTGTTTGGCGAATATTCGATCATTAAAAACTCCATGGCGCTTTCGATTCCTTATCCACTTTTTGAAGGAAAGCTCTCTTTTAGAAGAGACAATCTTGTTTTAATTGATCCTGAACTTAAAGCTTTTTCTTTGTATTTAAAAAAATTGATAAGTGATGCTCATATTTGCTTTGATTTTGACTTAAGTTCATTTGAGTTTGATATTTCACAAGGTCTATTTTTTGATTCGACAATTCCTCAAGGGTATGGAGTCGGAAGTTCTGGTGCTTTGGTCGCTGCTATTTTTGAACGATATGAACTTGAAAAAAAAGAGCTTGATGTTTTAAAACTAAAGACGATATTTTCTCAGATGGAATCTCATTTTCATGGTTCTAGTTCTGGAATTGATCCATTAATTAGTTTTTTGAATTCTCCTATACTAATGAAATCAAAAAATGATTTAGGACCAGTGTTTATTCCTAAATTTAATAAAGGACCAGGGGCGATTTTTTTACTTAATACTAAAAGACCTAGAAAAACTGAACCACTCGTTAATTTATTTTTAGAAAAATGCACAAATCCCAGTTTTAATAATCTATGTGAAACTGAACTAAAAAGAATCACCAATCAATGCATCGATGATTTTCTAAGTGGTCATTTACAGCAAACATTTTTAAATTTTAAAGAACTGTCACTTTTTCAACATCAGAATTTTCTTCCAATGATTCCTAAACTTTTCCAAGAAGACTGGAAATTAGGTTTAGAAAATGATTGTTATTATTTAAAGCTTTGTGGTGCTGGTGGTGGTGGTTTTCTTTTAGGCATAACTCAAGATTTTGAGAAAACAAAGAAACTCCTATCTGCTCATGAACTGCGTATGCTAATGAGTTTTTAAGCTGCTTTATTTTTAAAATAAGCGATTTCAGCATTGATAAAATTAATCAATCTGTCTTGATCTAATTCATCTAATTTCTGCTCTAAGATAAGTGAATATCCAAGAGTCATACCTTGAATTTTACTCATTTCATTGACCGGATCTTTTTCTAGAAGTGCAAATGCGGTATGCTGAAAAACCTTTGCTTGAGATGCCTTAATAATGAAAGAACTTGCACCTGAAGTGTTTTGATCAGACATTGAATTGATACAAATAGCGACAATTGGTTTATGTTTAACAATAGAATCGAGAGATTCTAAAGTAGTACAGATAGTCACCCTTAGAGAGTTTTTGTCACATAACTCTTTAAGTTTATTAGCTACAATAGATTCATCAGAAACAATATAAATCATATCTACTCTTTTAGTCCGATCACTTCTGTCGGTTTATCGGCAAATTTTAAAAATTACTGTAGATATTTTTTGAATCTAACCTATAATAATTGTTAAATTATTAATTTTTTTAGGAATTCTTATGAATATTTTAATCGTCGATGATTCAAAAGCAATTTTTTCTATGGTTTCATCAATGCTTGAAAGTGGTGGACATAAAGCTTTTTGGGCCGAAGATGGAGCAAAAGCTCGTGATTTTTTAAAATCTGGTAAACAAAGTATTGATGTCATTTTACTTGATTGGAACATGCCTAACATGAATGGCCCTGAGTTTTTAGAGGCAAATATTAATGAAAAATTCACCACAGCTCCTATCATCATGATGACAACTGAAAATTCTCCTGAATTTATAAAAAAAGCATTAAGTCTTAATGCAGCAGAATACATCATGAAGCCATTTACCAGTGATATTTTATTTAATAAATTATCATTGATCGAAATGATGATTTAGGAAACCCAATGATTAGAGATGAGATTTATAAATTTTTTGCCGACTACATTTACCAAAATACTGGTATGGTTTATGCACCAAATGAATATTATCGACTTGATACAAGAATAAATGATCTAGTAAGATTTCTTAGTGTCAAAGATGTGGAAGAGGTTTATCAAATGTATAAAAAGCATATCACCCCTGATATGCGTGCCATATTAATTAATATTTCGACAAACAATGAAACTTATTTTTTTAGAGATGTGAAGCCTTTTAGTATTTTAACAAAACATATCTTGCCTGAAATCTTAAAAGAAAATCCTAGTCAAATCAAGATTTGGTCAGCTGCTAGTTCAACTGGTCAGGAGATTTATTCAATTTTAATGGCCATTAAAAATACCATGCCTGCAGATGTTTTTCTAAAAGTTCAAGCATATGCTTCTGATATTTCTACAGATGCGCTCAGTAAAGCAAAGTTGGCAACTTATAATGGTTTAGACGTTCAAAGAGGACTTCCTGTCGCTTTGTTAATGAAGTATTTTGAGCAAATCAATCCTGAAGCTTGGAAAATTAATTCTGAAATACAAAGTAAAGTAAATTTTTTTGAATTTAATCTTATTTCTGGAAATTATCCTAGAGAAGCATATGACGTGATCTTCATCCGCAACGTACTGATTTATCAAAATCCCGAAAATAAAAAAGTCATTTTAGACAAAATTTATACTTCTTTAAAAAAAGGTGGCTTTATAGTTTTAGGTACTGGCGAAAGTTTAATAGGAATTGAGAATAATTTTGAAAGAGTCAGTATCGACGGTTCAGCTGTTTATAAAAAGTAATTATATTTTTAAAGTTTGTATATTTTCAGTATGGCCCATTAATTGAATGTCGCTTATGTTTTCCAAATTTTTTACAACCCCATGCATGCGCATGTTCATTTCGATGGCCTTATCAATTAAAACGATTTCAGAACTTTCCAACTTTTTTTGTTTTTTCAATTTTTTCAAAGTTTCATTTGAAATAAATAATGCATTGTTAAATTCATGATTACTAGTAGCAACTAAAGCCTTCACGGCTTTTAATTGTTTTTCTTGAATTTCATTATCCATATTCATTTTCGAACGGAGTAAACTTTTTATTTTTATTTCGACGATTTCTTTAGTGGAACTTTTATATAGAAAATCATCCGCTCCTGCGGTAATGGCCTTTTGAAGGGCCCCATCTTCAGTCGATGCTGTCAGCATGAGAATCGGTAGGAGTTTAAACATATTATCAGATTTTATCAGCTTACATAATTCTGGACCATTCATCTCTGGCATTTCATAATCAGTTAACACCAAATCAAAATTTTGTTGCTTTAATATTCGAAGTGCTTCAGTTGGATTGTTTATACAAGTAAATTCGTATTGAGGATAACTGCGAAACATTTCTCGAATGTATAAAAGAAAAGTTTTTGAATCATCAATTACTAAAATTTTAAAGTTTCTCATAAATAAATTTTCCTCTTCAATGATGATTATAAATAAATTTACTAAATTTGCAAAATTTTAAAAAACAACTTACTCGAGTAAAATACTACGGATAATTTAGAAAAAATTTTAATTAATTTACTTCGAGTTTAGGGTAAAATAAAACCAAATTTATTTTTCCGAAGGTATTTATGAACAATCCTATCATAAAAGAGTTTTTAATTGAGTCGTTTGAAAATTTATCGAGTATCAGTGATGAACTAACTTCTTATGAAAAAAATCCAGCAGATAAAGAACTGATTAATTCGATTTTTAGAAAAGTACATACTTTAAAAGGTTCCGCCGGTTTTTTGGGATTTCAAAAGCTTCAAGAAGTAACCCATAAGGCTGAATCATTGCTTGATTTATTGAGAGAAGGGCAGCGTAAATTATCTTCTGAAATGATTGATGTTTTATTAGCAAGTTTTGACTTGTGTTCTGAAATGTTAAAAGGAATCGAAAAAACACAAAAGGAACCTCATTTAGAAGTTTCAATTATAGTTCAAAAGTTAAATGATTTAATTTCTATTAAAGAGCTAAAAGCGCCAGATGAGTTAAATTTAACGAGAAAAGATAAAATCAAAGAAGAAATGTTTATTGAACGAGCTTTAGAAACTCAAAAAAAATCTGAAATAAAACAAGTTGAAATTAAACAATCAGTTGCAAAGGTAAGTCAAGATATGGATACAGACAATAAAACATCTAATACTCAACACAATTCGATATCAGATCACGATGATCATGCTGGACTTAAGAATTCAGGGACAACCGATTCAGTCGTTAGAGTGAATGTGCAATTGTTAGATAAAATCATGAACGTAGTTGGGGAGTTGGTTTTAAATCGAAATCAAATTTTACAATATGCGAATACTTTGGATTCATCGGAGTTAAATCGATTGTCTCAACAATTGAATGTTATCACGAGTGAACTTCAAGCGGATATCATGACGACAAGGATGCAACCAGTGGGGTCTGTGTTATCTAAGTTTGAAAGAATCGTACGAGATCTTGCCAGATCTCAAGGTAAAAAAATTAAGTTAGATTTGATTGGAAAAGATACGGAACTAGATAAAACTCTTTTGGAGGCCATTCGTGATCCACTAACTCATTTGATTCGTAATTCAGTCGATCATGGTGTCGAAACACCAGAAATTCGAAAAGCAAAAGGAAAAAGCGAAGAAGGTAAAATAACGATACGTTCGTTTCATGAGGGCGGACAGGTAAGTATTGAAATAAAAGATGATGGTAATGGAATTGATACCCAAAAGGTTTTAAATAAAGCGATACAAAAAGGGATTGTTTCTCAAGATCAATCTAGAACGATGTCTCAAAAGCAGATACAAAATATTATTTTTATGCCAGGATTTTCAACTGCTGATCAAGTCACCAATATTTCAGGTCGTGGTGTTGGAATGGACGTCGTAAAAAGCAATATAGAAAAGATTGGAGGGTCAGTTGATATTAGCTCTGAGTTTGGTCATGGAACGACTTTCAAGTTAAAAATCCCACTTACGCTCGCGATTGTTCCAGCTTTAGTCATTAAAGATCAAAGTGAAAATTTTTGTATTCCTCAAATGAGTTTAGTCGAGTTAGTACGAGTGGATTCTAATTCAAGTCAAAAGATTGAGCGACTTTATGATTCAGAATTCTTTAGGTTGCGTGGAAATTTGATACCAATATTTAGACTGTCTGAAGTTTTAAAACTTAGTAAAAATGAAAAAACAATAGAAGAAGAAAGTATAAATATAGTTGTGTTAAATGCTGAAGGCCGGATTTATGGTTTGATTGTGGATCAGATCCTTGATACTGAAGAAATAGTTGTAAAGCCATTAAGTAATGAGTTGAAAGCACTCACTTTTTTTGCCGGGGCAACAATCATGGGGGATGGAAAGGTTTCACTCATTTTAGATGCATTAGGTTTTTATAATTTTGCCGATAAAGGAAATGGCCAAAAAATTGAGAAAATCAATGAAGAATTAGATGCAAGTAAATTATCTAACGATGGTGAAATGCAAGAAATTTTATTAGTTGAACTAGGTGATCATAGGACTTATGGTATTCCTCTTGCTTTGGTCAATAGACTCGAAGAGTTCAATGGTAAAAATATTGAATGGAGTGGTGATCAAGCGATTATCAAATATGGCAAACTTCCAATGCCTTTGATACCAATTGAACCCGGGTTAAAACTCAAAGGTGATTCGATTATTGAACAAGTACATAAGAATCAAGATGTTTTGATTCCGTGTGTAGTGGTTAAAATTAGAGGACACTTGTATGGAATAATGGTTTCAAGCATAAAAGATATTTCCATTGTTGAAGGAAGTATTTTTACAGATTCCATTGATCGCGAAGGTTTACTTGGAACTATATTCATTCAAGATCATTCTATTACTCTTTTAGATATACATTCCATTTTAAAATCTCAACCAATTTATAAGTCAATTGCAGAAAGTAAACATAAAAAGATTGGAAGAGTACTTTTAGTTGATGATTCGCCACTTGTAAGAAGACTGCAAGGAGACCTGCTACTTGAAAAAGGTATGATGTAATCTTGGCCCATGATGCACAAGAAGCTTTAGCAATACTAGAGCACGATAAAGCTTTTAATGTCATCATCTCTGATATTGAAATGCCCGGATTAAATGGGTTTGAGTTTGTTAAAAAGGTAAGAGGTATGGGGGATGAATTTTCAAGAATTCCTGTAATTGCACTTACTTCTAAAAGTTTAAAATATGAAGCTGAAGAATTTCAGTCTGCAGGATTTAATGAATTTTTAGATAAATCTCAGAGTCAAAATATTTTAAAAATTGTTCAACAGTTTGTTTAGGAAGTTTATATGGAAAATAGCCAAAATGAGTTAAATGAAAAAACAACTTCAGAAATTGATTCACAGTTGTGCGGGTTTAAAATAGCTGATGCGTTTTATGCCATACCTGTTCTTGAAGTACAAGAAGTGATTAGGGCTCAAGATGTAACTGTTGTCCCATGCTCTCCTGGACATATTAAAGGATTGATTAATCTAAGAGGTCAGGTTGTGACATCAATCTCACTTCGCAATTTATTTAAGATGGATGAGCTTGAGCGAACAAACTATATGAATATAATTGTGAGAAGTGGTGAATCTCTGTATGCACTACGAGTTGATGAAATTTTAGATGTGATGAGTATAGAAAAATCTATATTTGAAAAAACACCTAATAATTTATCTGAAGATGTCGCAAAATATATAAGTGGAGTATTCAAATTAAAAGACAAACTCTTAATTACTCTTGATCTAAAAAAAATCATTTCGCAGGAAAATAAATGAAAATATTAGTTGTCGATGATTCAATTGTTTTTCGTACAGCAATTACAACGGCCATAACTTCAGAAAAGGATTTTGAGGTTGTAAGAAGTCTAGCTAATGGAAAATTAGCTGTCGATTTCGTTAAAAATAATCCTGAGATCGATTTAGTGACGCTTGATTTAGAAATGCCTGTGATGGACGGAATAGAGGCCTTAAAAGAAATTAGAAAATTCAATTCAAAAATTATCGTCATACTATTTTCTTCTCTTACTACAAAGGGTGCTGAAAAAACAATTGAGGCCTTAAATGCGGGAGCCAATGATTTTGTGGCCAAACCCGAAGTCATTTCAAATAATGTCGATGATTCCTTGAAAGCAATTAAAGATGAATTAATTCCGAAAATTAAAGCATTTCGTGATAGGACACAACTTAAGCAAGAACTCAATTCTACTTCTGTTTCAGCTGCTGCAAATTCTCTTAATTTGATCCCTAAACCAAAACTAATTGTGTTAGCTTCTTCAACTGGTGGACCTGAAGCACTAGGAAATTTATTTCGAAATTTAAAAATAAAATTACCAGTCCCGATGCTAATTGTTCAACATATGCCACCTATTTTTACCCAAAAACTTGCTGAGATGCTTGGTAAATTGTCGCCGAACACAGTTAGTGAAGCTAAAGACTTAGAAAGCGTTCAATCTGGACATGTCTATATTGCACCAGGTGACTTCCATATGGTCATCAATAAAGATCAAACTATTTCATTAAATCAAAATGAAAAGGTTTGCTTTGTAAGACCTTCAGCAGATGTACTTTTTGATTCAGTCGCCTTAAATTTTAAAGGGCAGGTTCTTACAATAGTCTTAACAGGAATGGGTGAAGATGGTGCCAAAGGAGCTAAGAGATTATTTCAAGGCGGAGCATCTGTAGTATGCCAAGATAAAGAATCTTCTGTAGTGTGGGGAATGCCTGGAAGTACTAAAAGAGAAATTCCTGAGGCTCAGCTTATTTCAATAGATAAATTAGGTCATTTTTTAGAAAAGGTTTTTAACTAGGAAAATTTATGTATTTTGGGGATTATTTAGTAAGTCAAAATGTGATTAGTAGTGAGCAATTGGTTCTTTCTTTGATTTTTCAAATTGAAAGTATGCCTTCAATTTACCAAGTTATTTTTGATGAAAAAATAATAAATGCGGAAGTTTTTTTAAAGTATTTAAAAAATGAAGCGAAGAATGAAAATGAAGACCTGGTTGGTCAACTAAGAAAAGATGATCTTATTAGTGAAAATAAACTTCAAGAATTGTTTTTAAAGCAAATTTCAAAGAAAATTCCACTTGGGGAAATTATTTGTCGATTAAACTTTAGTACGCCAGAAATTATCAATCATCATCTTAAAAATTATTATGATAAGAAGTTCCATGAAGTAGAAGATAAAAAAGAAACGGCTAAATCTAATGATACAGTAGAGATATCTGAAGCCGCATTAGAATCTCTCAAAGAATTAGGGATGGACATATCATCCGTAAAGTCTGAAATGAAGGTTCCAACGAATCCATTTATCGATCAGTTTTTAGAGTTATTTACAGAAAAATTTAAAAATAAAATTTTAAAATTATTACAAATAATGAAAAAAACAGTTGATGATGGAGCTGATATAACTAACTACATAAATTCACTTTATAGAGATGTTCATCTTTTAAAGGGGTCAGTGATGTTGGCCGAATTAAAACTAATCGAAGAAATTGTTACTTTATTAGATGAAAAAATTGAAAAGCAGTTATCTTCAGATAGTACAAAATTAAACCAATGGTTCAAGGTCTCTTATCCTCAAATCGAAAATTCTATCAAATTATTTTGGAAATATACTGAAAATATTGCTGCTTCAAAGAGTGAAGAGCAAATTGGTCAAAGTGAAGAGTTTTTATTGCTATTAAGTCAATTAAATGAGGACTTATTATCGATTTAAATTTTGATTAAAAGAAATTTCTAATATCAAAGATCCACTTATTTGTATTAAGTGTAATTCTTCAAGACGGGCCAAGTTCCCCTTAACATTTGCTTCAGATAGATTTGTCAATTTAGAGAGGCCATCAATGGTTGCAAAGAGATGATCATTTATATTCTGCCTTAGTAAAAGCAGCGTCATTAAAAAACCAAAAATCGAACAATCATTTATCGCAGGGATGATTTTATCTATGTAAAAATTGGAATCTTTTTTATTTTCTCTTGAAAATAATTTCAGTATGTTTTTATATTCATTTTCTATTTCTAGAAATAGAATATTTTCGATGGAAAAATGAAAGCTTGCATTTTTCCGACTGTTTTTCTCTGGTAATGTTTTATAAATAAGTAACATCAAATCATTTTAACTTGATTTCATGAAAATCTAAATTGAGAAATTTTTTATCAGTAGTATAATAAATACAATCAAGTAGGTGAAATATGGACGATTCAATGATTGAAGAGTTTCGAATAGAAGCTCAAGAAATGTTTCAAGATAGTGAAGATGGTTTTCTTAGAATTGAAAAGGGGGAACCTTTTTTAGAAAATTATAATCTTATTTTTCGTGCATTTCATTCTCTCAAAGGTGCAGCAGGGATGTTTGGGATTGAAAAGCTTCAATCTCATATGCATAAGCTTGAATCTTTATTTGAAGCTCAAAAATCAATTGGTAGTATTGATAAAGCTCAAATTGATTATTTTCTACTTGGAATTGATGCCGCAAGAGAGTTGCTTGATGGAAACGCCATCGATTTTAAATATTATACTCTTGATGAGTTCAAAACTTTAAATTCATCTAACCCATCGGCCTCTAAAAGAGAAGAAAAAGTCGTTCCCGTTAAAAAATCTTCCACAAAGGGTGAAGGCCTGTTTTATATAGTGGATGATGAAGAAGATGTTCTTGAAATTTTAGCCGATCTAATAGGTGAACTTGGTTATCATACGAAAACATTTAATAATGTTAAAGAACTTTTAGAAAATGTAGAGATTGATAATCCAGATGTTATAATTTCAGATATAAAAATGCCAAATATGACCGGTATCGATCTCATTCATGCTTTAAGAGATTTAGAAATAGATACTCCAGTTATTTTTGTTTCTGGTTTTATATCTAAGGAAATTATGCTTGAAGGACTTGAAAAAGGTGCTTTTGGTTTTATAGAAAAACCGTACAATGCAGATTATCTTCAAGAGATTTGTAGAAATGCTTTTTTAAGAGAGCAAACTTCAAAACTTTTACAAAAAAGTATCAACTACATCCTCTATCAATTTTCAGATTTGGATAATTATTTAAAATCTTCAGGCAAAGATTCTTTAAGAACAACGCTTAAGAATGAATTAAATATGATCTTAGACAATCAGAAAAAATTAAAATCCTTAAAAAGCGCTGCAAAAAAGTGACTTGTTCTAAAAAATTTTTAGAACAAGTCACTTTAGATTTTTAAACAGTTAACTTTCTAACTAATTGTGATAATTGATCAGCAAGACGACTCAAATCTTTTGCAGCTGCCAGAGTTTGAGTGGCAGCATTAGTTGAATCCATTGCTCCTTGAGATACGTCTCTTATACCTTTTGAAACTTCTGCAACAGCAGATGAGGATTCATTAATAATTCTAGAAAGTTCATTAGTGGTCGCATTTTGCTCTTCAACCGCAGCAGAAATAGACATGGAGATGCTATTTAATCCTTCAATCGCCTTGGTGATATCACTTATCGCACCAACGGCACTATGAGTGTCTTTTTGAATTGAACCAATTCTAGATGAAATATCTTCAGTGGCCTTGGCAGTTTGTTTCGCCAATTCTTTTACTTCATTTGCAACAACTGCAAATCCTTTTCCCGCATCTCCAGCTCTTGCCGCTTCAATTGTTGCATTTAATGCTAAAAGATTGGTTTGCTGGGCAATTGAAGAAATGACTTTTACAACAGTGCCAATTTCGTTACTAGAAATTCCTAATTGATTGATAATCTTATTTGTTTCTTGTGCTTTTCTTTGAGACTCATTTGACATACTGGCCGCTGAATTTGTCGATTTGGTGATCTCTCTAATTGAATTAGTCATTTCAATTGTAGAACCTGCAACAGTTTTCATACCAACTGACAATTCCTCTGTTCCTGCTGCTGCACTTGCCGCCGTTTCTGTGGTTGATTGGGCATTTTTAGTAAGTTGTCCTGCTGTTGCTGATAATTCTTCTGAGGCTGAAGCCACTTGATTGGCCAAATCTGTTAAAGACTTTACCATTTCAGTTTGCATTTCTTTTTGCCTAACTTGATCGGTGATAATATTCCAGGTCACCATAACCCCAGAGTAAACTCCATCTTTATAAATTCCTACAGCTAATAAATCTAGTGTTTCATCGGCAAGTTTAAATGTGGATTTAAAAGGAAGATTCTTATCACTTGATAAAATTTTTCTTTGATGAGCAGGATTTCGATGAAAAACGTCAATGGTATTGCCGATGATCTGATCAACTGAAATAGGTAATAAATGTTGAATTTTTGCCAAAGTTTCATAAGACTTTGGATTAATATATTTAATATTAAAATTTAAATCACAATACATTATGTTTAAAGGAGCGTAGTCGAGCATATCATAAGGCTCTTGACCACCTTCAAATAAAACCTTTGATGAAATATTTGGATTTTGATGATTAGATTGACTGACATCTTTTAATTTTGTGTTCATTTTTTCTCCGTAAATTTGGTTTCAATTAATTATACGGTAAAAAAGATTTTTTTATGAACTTTAATTTCAAATGAATTGAATATTTAAGAAAAATTATATTTGTTAAAATAAGTCAGATATTTAATTTAAATTGCTTGAGAGTTCTTCTTTTAATTCACGTAAATTTTTAAATTCTCCAACTCTTTTAAAATCTTCAACTTCAAGAGTAGCCGATAACAATTCAAACATTTGCTTTTTACTATTTTGACTTTCATTTTTTTCAGGCATCATGGCACACTTTGCTTGAACTCGAGAAATGCTCGACTGTTTTGCTATACTAGCGCAAATAGTAGAAAGCATTTCGGCCGAAAGAACATTAATCTGATTTGATTTTAAAGAATCTATTCCAAACGAAATTCCAGTTAAAACATAAGTACGAATAAAATCTGGGTAAACCTTATAGAGACTAGATAAAAGTCCAGAAGCATCGATTAAACCATTATCTAAAAAGTTAAACTGAAAATTGTCAGCAGAATCATTTGCAAATTTTAAATCACAAGATAAAGCAAAAGTGATGGCTTCATTTAGTGCACCGTTTTGAAAATGACAAATGGTAGTTTGAGGGAGCGCCTTTAAGGTTTCATTGATGTTGTGCAATTTTTGATACAATTTGATGATTTTATTTTTAGATAAATTTTGAAATTCTTCATAGTTAAAACCACATGAAAATAAATTATTTTTTGAATTAAAAAGAACATATTTGACTTCAGTATGGGATAAACACCAAGTAAGCATTGATTCCAATTCAAAGAGAAGTTCTGTGTCGAAATGATCTTGAAGTAAAGTGACTTCTAAACCCTTTGTTTCTAGGATGAGCTGGCATGAAATTTTTTTATAGTTAAAGATTCTGATTTTCTTTGGTGGGACAAATTTCATGTTTACCTTCCTTGGTAGATTGAATTGAATGAAGAGAATCCTACTCTTCAAAAAAATTTTCGCAATTTTCTAAAGTCTTTGTCAAAAGATTATTGAATTGAAATGATTTGTAAGTTTTAAAATAAAACCTGAGTAAAAAACTTCAGAGTAGGGGCAGTTTGACTCTAGTGAAATTCTTCGAGGAATCTCTCTGTTCTAATGGCCGCTTGACAGCCAGAACCAGCCGCAGAAATGGCCTGTCGATAGTAATGATCTTGAACATCACCACAGGCAAATACACCTGCTATAGAAGTGTCTGGATGACCATTTTTTGTTTGAATATAACCTTCTGAGTTTAGTTCAATCTGGCCTTTTAAAAATTTAGTATTTGGCTCGTGACCAATTCCTAGGAAAAATCCATCTGTGATTCTATCAGAAATTGTATTGGTTTTATTATTAAAAACTTTAAGTCCAGTGACCCCAGTTTCATTAAATAAAATTTCTTTTACTTCTGTATTCCAAATAACTTCTATTTTGGGATTTTCAAGAGTTCTCGTTATCATCGGCTTTGAAGCACGAAATTGATCTCTTCGATGAATAAGATACACTTTAGAAGCGAATCGAGTGAGAAAGTTAGCTTCTTCTAATGCAGTATCACCACCGCCAACGACGTGAACGATTTTATTTCGATAGAAAAAACCATCACAAGTTGCACAACCAGAAACACCTTTCCCAATGAGTTCTTTTTCATTCGGTAGTCCAAGGTATTTTGCGGAAGCACCGGTTGAAATGATAAGAGTTTTTGCTAAAAATTCTTTTTTATTTTGAGTGGTAACTTTAAATGGTCTTTTTGATAAATCCACATCGACAACATAGTCGTTTATGTATTCAGTTCCAAATCTCTGACTTTGTTTCTTCATTTTTTCCATTAATTCCGGGCCTAAAATCCCTTCTGGAAATCCAGGAAAATTCTCAACATCAGTCGTAGTGGTCAGTTGACCTCCAGGTTCATGACCCTCGATCATTAAAGGATTTAACCCTGCGCGCGAAGCATAGATTGCTGCAGTGTGACCTGCTGGTCCAGAGCCAACAATGATGACATTTCTAAGTTCCATAAAATTCTTCCTAAGTCTTAAAGCTTGATTTCTTCTTCTAAGTTTTTAACTTTTTGCTTAATTTCTGCAGGTCTATCGTCATTTTCTGGGTGCATTTGATAATAGGCCTGAACAGTCATGAGTTCCCCTGGATTGGGAGCTTCCTCAGTTGTCTTGAATGATTCACCTGTTATAGTGCATTCGTATTTGTAGACTTTTTTAATCTTCTTTTTGAAACTCATTTTGAACCTTCATTTGATAAATTTTATCACTTATTTATAGTCAAAATTTCTAATTGATGCAAGGAATTCCTAACTATTTGCAACTTCTAAAATGTGTTATTCTGTATTTATGTTGAAATGGCCTACAAAATTCTTTTTTATCGCTTTGGTAATGTACAGTTTGTCACAGGCATCATGGTCCATGATGTTTAAAGAAGTTAAGATATTATACAAAAGTAATTCCGGAAATAGTTTAGCAATCGATTTAGGAGATTTAGAAGGATATTACCCCGGTATGAGTGCAAGGATTTATGTCCAAAGAGGCGATCTTGATAATCCAGTTCTGTTTCATGTTGCAAATGCTGAATTAATAAAAAGTTTTCCCAATAAATCAATCTGGTATATTGAAAAATTAATTATAGAAAATGGATTAAATAGCGACAAAACACTTTTGATTGCTACTGTAGCAGACACTATTCAAGGTAGAAAAATTCGAATAAAAAATAAATTAGTTGGTATTTCCCCTAAAGATTATCGATCTGTAGATGATTTTAAATTGCAAAATAAGCATAATGTTCCGAGTAAATATATAGATGAATTGGAAAATTATGAAAATTTAGACGAGCTTTTTGAAGAAAACAAATTAGAAGAAGCAGATGTCGTCGTGGAGAATCATCAGGGATATTATAATGAATCTAATCAAAATGGTTCAACAGAATTTGATGATTTAGTTTTAGGAAAATATTTGATTAAAGATAAGATGGTGAGGATTGGCGATATCAAAAAAGATCAAGATAAAAAAATATTTGAAAGCATGACTGATGGAATTCAGGCTAAGTATAATGACAGAAAATTTTCTTTAAAAAATGGACTTTATTTTAATCAAAAAAAGGATGCGGGAACTAGAGAAATTAATGACCGAGTCAGTTTAATCAGTACCTTTGAAAATCAAAAAGAAGAAGACAGAGAAAAAACTATTATTCATCCTAAGGTTTATGCAAAAGTAAAACGAGACGGAGATATGTGGTCGGGTGATATGGATGATTCGACTTTGCGAAGATATTTTGTTGAGACAGGTCTTGAAAGCGAGTATGAAAGAAGGAGAGTTGTTTTAAATGAAAATGATGGGCATGAATTAATTTTTCAATATGGAGGATACTTATCATCTCATGTTTTGAGCCAAGATGTTGATCCAGCTTATCAAAATTTAGGATATCATATTAACGTAGGATATGATCTACATTTATCTAGAACGGCATTTGAATTAAAGTATTGGTCTGTTCAATTACTTGCGGAGTGGTCATCAAATTTTTACGATGCAGGTGGTTTCAATGTTAAAAGCCAAGAAGGTGTCTACGGAGCTTATTTAAACTATTATCTCTTAAATTCTCCAATAACTTTAAAGCAATTTATAGTTTATTTCGGAGCTGGTATGAAATTCGGAAGAAGCACTTTGCATGCGGATACACTCTCAAAGCGCTATACTTATCAAGTAGTTTCATATCCTTCTGTTCAGCTTTTAACTAAATATCGATTTACATTTAAGGATGCTAATCCAAATAATTTTCACATGGGATACGGTCTCCATGCAGGTTTAACTTTTGATGTTAAGCGATTAAGTTTGCAAGATGAAGCGACAGATAGTATTCAAAAAGTAATTGGAGTCAAAGATCTTAAATATGTTTTAGGATTAAATATTTATTACTGAGGGATTATGGAAAAATTAAGAACATGTTTTATTTTACTTGTATGCTCGCTGTGTACAATGCAAAATATTTTTGGACTTGAAATCGATGAAAAATTAACATTGAGATTTTTGAAAGTTTCAAACACTAAAAAAACTGTTTTAATAAATCGCGGTTCAGAGGACGGTCTTGTCGTAGGAGATCATGCTAAGTTTTTTATCACAGAAGGCGTTGTGGCAAGAGGAGTGATTGAAAAAGTATCTCCCAGTAGATCAATATGGTCGTTGTATCGTATAGTTGCGCCAGATGAAATCCTTGATAATAAAGTGATGAATTTGAAAATAGCGACCCCAGTAAAAATCACAACTGATTCAAGTAAGTCTTTTAAGGAAAATGAAATTGAATCTGGAAGTGAAAAAATGTCACTTGATGAAAAAATTATTGAATCAAAATCAGATAAGATGCAAGTTGAAGATACAAAAAAAATGAATGAAGAAGATGAAAAAGAATTAGAAGAACTAGGAGTGAAAAAAGAAAAGAATATTAAGGAGTCTGCACCTAAATCTAGTTCAGTAAAAGTTAATCAAATTGAAAAAGAATCTGATGATTTTAGTGAAATGGAAACAGAGAGTTATTCAAAAATGACCAAGACTTGGGATGTTTTCGGAACTATTTCAATGAATTCTTTATCTGGAAAAGTAGAAGGAGAAAGTTCATCTTCTACATCGGGAGCTGCTTCAGTTTTAGATATCAGTTTAGGCTTAGAGAAATATTTAATTGATTATTCTCAATCATTAAAAAACTTTTCATTAATAGGTTTTCTTCAAAAGAAATCTATGGAAGTAGGATCCGGCGTAAAAATTTCCTCTGATTGGTTCATGTATGGAGCTGGAGCGAATTATCATTTTTATAATACAGTAGAAAGAAATAATCGAATCATCGGATTTGGGACTATTAATTTTGGAGTCGGTACAGTTTCAAATACCAGTAAAGTTACTTCAGGAAGTGTCTCTACGGAAACACCTCAAAATGGAACCATGTCATTTTTTTCTTTCGGGTTAGGTGCCAAATACAATCTTAAAAATGATTTTGGTATTAGAGGAATATTTGATTATTATTCAAGTACTGAAACTTTTAGTTACGATAATGGATCAACTTCTACAAGAAGTTTAAGTGGACCTAGATTACAGTTTGGTCTATCTTACCGTTTTTAAAATTTAATATTTCTTCTTCGCTAATATTAAAATAAGGTTTGATTTGTTCAAGGTGTTCTAAGAAAAATTGATTGAAATTTAAACCTGTTTTTAATTCGAAAATAAGTTTTGAATTGCAACTTAGCCTTCTAACTACTAAATCTTCAAAAGTTTTCACATGTTCATTTTTTATAATTTTTAGTAATGTCGTGATATCAAGTTTAAATTTTATAAAAGCAGGGGTAGTGGATTTAACTTTTAAATGATTCATGGTTTTTGAAGGATCGTAGGCCTTTTGAAAAGAGCGTACGATGTTTTCTGAAATCTCTCTACCCATAGTTCTAAACGTTGTGTATTTACCTCCTGCAATGACATAGGCCGACTTATTGATCATATACATTTTATGTTCTCGAGAAGTTTTTGAAAGGGATTCACCATCTTCTTTGATCAAAGGTCTTATTCCTGAAAAATGGCCAAGGATATGATCCTGGTTGATTTTATATCCAGGAAAATATTCATTTAGATTATTTAATAAGTAATCGACTTCTTCTTTACTGATTGTTGGATTAAGCTCATGACTTTTTATTTCAGTCGTACCGATTAAAATCAAATCATCGTGGGGAACGACAAATATGACTCTCTCATCTTTAGTGGTTATGACGACTGGGTTATCGATTGGAATTGAGCTTTTACTAAGCCAGATATGGGACCCTTTTGAAGGAGCGAGTTTTTGACTCCAGTTATTCACCTTTATTTTTTTTAGTAATTCATCAGTAAAGGGGCCTAGTGCAAAAACAATTTGCTTAGATTTTATACAAAAGATTCTATTTTGAATCACATCTAAAACTGTTGAGAAATGAAATTCTCCATCAAAATAATAATCTTTTAGTAGGTGATAATTTAATGCTTTCGCTTTAGGTAATTTTAATGCATCAAAAATGACTTCAAGGTTTAACTTTGAATCATCAACTATTGCATCGTAATAGACACCTGCACCGACTAAAGTATCGCTATTAATTCCAGGACATTTTTTAAGCGTTTCGTCTTTTGATAAAGTTTTAAAGGGGGTGTTTTTAAAAAGTGAAAGCAAATCATAAGTAAAAAGACCGATAGCGATTTGCCACAATGGTCTTTTCGAATTATGAAAAATAGGAAGTAAAAAAGGTTTTTCAATGGTAAGGTGAGGTGCCAATTTGAGCCATAAATTTTTTTCAGCTAAAGCTTCAAAAATAAGTGGAAGATCAAGGTTCTCTAAATAACGAATTCCACCATGAAGCATTTTGGTGCTTGATTGACTTGTCTTTGAGCTAAAATCATTGCTATCTATTAGGGTGACATTAATTTGATGAAGGGCCAAATCTCTAAAAATGCCAGCACCCGTGATCCCACCGCCAACGATCAATACATCAGTCTCAAAAATATTATTTACTTCGTCCCACATAGCAAAGAGTTCCTGAACATGATAATTGGTAAAATGATTTATTGCTTTCAGTAATTAAATTTGTTTGAAACTGAACGCTTAAAATAGCATTGGCATTTTTTTTATGTGCCTTTTGTTTTAACGTATTCAATAACTCTTGAAAGATGTGTTCATTGTTAGCTAAATAATCTTTATAAATAACAGCATCTTGTTCATCAAGATGATTTGATTGACTATTTTTTTCTAATTCTTTCTGAGTAAAATGAATTCTTTCAAACTCGTCTTCATCGTATAAATGATAGCTGTACTCTGTCCCGATATATTGTAAAATTTCAAAACCTTCTAAGTTTGAAGTCGTACTAATAATAATTTCTTCAATGGGAGTTTGCTTTGAACTTTTAAAATAACTATCATCTTTATTTTGCAGAAGGCTTTCTTTTTTTATTAAGCCTTTTAGTTCAGTTGAATTTAAAGAAGAACTATTTTTTGATAAATGAATTTCATCTGCTAAGCCAACTTTTAGATCAACATCAAAGCGCCTAAACTTATGGGCGAGTACAATAGCTACAAATTCAGAAATTTGTGGAATTAAAATAGCACCAAGTTTTGCTGCAGTTTGATATTCATTAGAATTCGTTTGATTGATAATCTGAAATTCTTTAAGAAGTGAAAGTATGTCTTCTGAATCTTCCTGAGTCTTGATTTGGCTTACAATAATACTGTATGGAGGATTTCCTTCGCTTTCTACTTTGCCATAAGAAAAATTTTGTGCAAACTGCTTAACTTCTTCAAAGTTTTCTTGCTGAACTTTAGGAATATCTTGAGTGAAATTTTCTTCTTCGATTTCGATTGGATCTTGAATTCTGGCATCCATGAAGATTTCTGAATCATTTTCTTCACTTATAAGAGATTCATCAGGTGAATCTTCAGATTGAAGAGATTCTATATTTGGTGCTTCAACTTCTTCACTTGATGTTTCAAATGAATTATCTTGAAAGATTTCACTTGTTTCTATTGGGGCTTCATCAAATGTTTGATCTGAACCAAAAAGTTGATCTGAATCGCCTTCAATCATTGTCTCATCGATGTTGAAAGTTTCGCTGTCTAGTGGTTCACTGACCACTTCATCAATATGATCTTGTTCAGTTAAAACTTCTTCTTCTTGAAATTCAGTTGATTCAGTATTTTGTTCTTGTTCATTTTCGTAAGGTAAATCAGGAAGTGGAGGAGGAGAGTCTGTTTCTAAATCATGCAAATCCGTTAATCCAGAAAGCTCTTGATTCTTAGGCTTTTCAAATTGGTCAAACTTTTGATCAACATCCGGATCTTCGTCATGAAGAAACTCAGGCAAACTTTCGATGCGAGTTAAATCTTTTCTTTCTTCGTCATCATCTATGGCCATTCATTACTCTTCAGTTCCATGACATTGTTTATATTTTTTACCTGAACCGCATGGACAAGGATCATTTCTGCCAATTTTTGTATGGCTTCTTTTGATTAGCTTTGCTTCTTCCTTTTTTTGCTCTTTTTCAAGTTGATTTTGATGAGCTTTCAATTGTGCTTCTAACTCTTCTTGATGCTTTCTTTGAAGCTCTTCAATTTCTTCTTTAGTATAAAGCTTCACAGTAAAAAGAGCATTAACAATTGATTTTTTAACTTGCGTCTTCATGGTGTCAAAAAGATTGAAAGACTCTTTTTTATATTCTGTTAAAGGGTCTTTTTGAGCGTAAGCTCTTAGGTTGATCCCTTCTTTAGCATGATCCATTTGTAATAAATGATCTTTCCAATATTGATCAAAAGTTGATAAAAGAATTTCGCGTAGAGCATATTTTACATGAAGTGGATCATAGATTGAAAATTTTTTCTCTAGAATTGATTTTGCTAATTCACTAAAGTATCGATCGATGTCACCATCAAATTTTGAGACACATTCATTTGAATTAATTTCATAGTCTGTATTAAAAGCTGTCTTGAAACTATTTTTCATCTCAGGCCAATTCCAAGTATCAATAGAAACTTTTTTATCGGGACGATAAATATCAACGAGGTCATAAGCATAATCTTCGATCATTTCATTAACAAACCCTTCGTTATCCTGATCATTTAAGATGTCTCTTCGTATTTTATATATAATTCTTCTTTGCTCATTCATGACATTATCGTATTCAAGTAGATGCTTACGAATATCAAAATTGTGTGATTCAACTTTCTTTTGTGCTTTTGCAATGGCATTGGTAATCATTCGATGTTCAATCGGCTCATCATCTTTCATTCCCATTGTATTCATGAGATTGTGAATTTTATCGGAGCCAAAAATTCTCATCAGATCATCTTCTAAAGATAAAAAGAATTTTGAATTTCCTGGATCCCCTTGTCTTCCTGATCGACCTCTTAGCTGGTTATCAATTCTTCTTGATTCGTGTCTTTCAGTACCTAGAATATATAAACCACCTAGTTTTTTTGTTTCTTCGGTGAGTTTGATATCAGTTCCTCTACCGGCCATGTTGGTAGCAATAGTTACCGCACCTTTTTGACCTGCGTTTTTAATGATTTCAGCTTCTCTTTCATGTTGTTTTGCATTTAAAACTTCATGAGGGATTCCTTCTCTTCGTAAATAATTAGAGATTAGTTCACTGGTTTCAATGGCAATGGTTCCAACTAAAACCGGCTGTCCTTTTTTATGTAAATTGGTGATTAATTCAGCAACAGCTTTGTATTTAGCTTCTCTGTTTTTGTAAATAATGTCCGCCTCATCAATTCTTTTCATTGGCAAGTTGGTTGGGATTACGACGACATCGAGATTATAAATTTTTTGAAATTCTTCTGCTTCAGTATCTGCTGTACCTGTCATTCCAGATAGTTTTTTATATAGCTTAAAATAGTTTTGGAATGTAATTGAGGCCAATGTTTGGTTTTCAGACTTTATTGGTACACCTTCTTTGGCCTCTACTGATTGGTGAAGTCCATCAGACCATCTTGAACCTTCTTTTAATCTTCCCGTAAATTCATCGACAATAATAATTTGACCATCTCGATTTACATAATCTACATCAAGCTTAAATAAAGCATGGGCCTTTAAAGATTGATTGAGGTGGTGAAGTAGTGATGAATGCTCAATTTTAAATAGGTTGTCTATATTTAAAATTTCTTGAGTTTTAATAATTCCATCTTCTGTAAATATGGCGCTTCTTGCTTTCTCATCAACAGTATAATGGGTGTCTCGCTTTAATTTAGGAATAACATCATTGGCCACATAATAAAGTGAAGGATCTCCCTCACTTGGTCCAGAAATGAGTAGGGGGGTTCTGGCTTCATCGATCAGAATAGAATCAACTTCATCGACAATACAAAAGTGATGATCTCGTTGAACGTATTCATCTAATGAAAATTTCATATTATCTCTGAGATAATCAAAAGCAAATTCGTTGTTAGTTCCATAGGTAATGTCGCATGCATACGCTTTTTGCCTATCTTCATCGCTCATTTGAGAAAGGATAACCCCAACTGAAAGACCAAGCCAGTTATAGAGCTCGCCCATTTCTGTAGCATCTCTTTTCGCCAAATAATCATTTACAGTAACAACATGTGCGCCTTTACCTTCTAAGGCAATAAGATAGAGTGGAAGAGTTGCCGTTAGAGTTTTTCCCTCTCCAGTTTTCATTTCAGAAATACAACCATTGAAAAGTGATATCCCTCCCATTAATTGCACATCAAAATGTCTCATTTTGAGAACACGCTTTGAAGCTTCACGAACTGTGGCAAAAGCTTCAGGCAAAAGGGATTCTAAAGTTTGTCCATTAGCTAATAAATTTTTAAGCTTTTGTGTTTGTGCTTTAAGTTCTTCATCGGAAAGTTTAGAAATTTCAGCTTCAAATTTATTGATTGTTTCAACAATTGGTTTAAGCTTCTTTAAATCTCTATCGTATTTTGTTCCAAAAATAAATTGTAACGGGTTTATCATTTTGAGCTCCTTAATTTAACATGTAATAGAGTGGATCAACTGGTGTGCCGTTGACTCTCACTTCGTAATGAAGATGAGGGCCAGTTGAATACCCTGTGTTTCCAACTGTCGCAATTTTATCACCGCGGCCAATTCGTTGGCCTTTTTTTACTGTAAGACTAGCGGCATGGCCATAGATAGTTTCAACACCATAACCATGATCTATTTGTACAAAGTTTCCAAATCCTGGCTTAGCGCCTGAGAATGTAATGATTCCATCAGCAGGTGCTACAATATGAGTTCCTACTGAGGCACCAATATCAATTCCTTCATGCATTTTAATTCTTCCAGCATAAGGACTCATTCTAGGTCCATAACCTGATGTCAGATGACCTCTCGCAGGCATGAGCGTTGGAGTAGATTTGAGAAATGATTCTTTATCAAGTAAGAATTGATCGAGTTCATTTATTTTTATTTCTATTTCACTTAAAAAACTTAAAACAACATCATATTTGAAATCAAATTCAGCAAATAGGGGAGCCATGGATAAACTTTGTTTCGTTAGAATTGACCATTCTCTGGCAAAACTGTCATTTTCTTGAGTCGTAAATTTGCTAGTAATTTTTTCTTCATAATTCTTTTTTAATTGAACAAACTTTTCGTCTTCTTCGAAATGTTTTATTTTTTCTAATGCTTCTTTTGGACGACTTTTAAAAATTTTAATCATAGAGCTTGGTGAATATTCTTTATCAGGTTCACCAATTAATGAATTTTGTACAACTTGATTGAAACTTTGATTAGAAGTATCGACGGTTGTTGCTTTAATCGATTCAAGGCCAGTTATATTTCTTAATTTTCTTTCAAAAACATTTATTCGTTCTAAATCGTCCGTTAGTGTATTCAATTTCATTTGAAATATTTGTACTTGTTCTTTTAGTTCTCTGTTTTCTACAAGTAGATGTTTGTTTTCATAAACTTGACTTAAAATATTCCAGTAGTCATAAATAAATATTCCTAGCAGTAAAAAAGAAGTCACGGCGATAAAAATAATACTGCGAAAAATTAAAATTGGAATTTTAATAGAACGAACGTTCTTGTTCTTTTCAGGAACAATCATGAGTGTATAATATCGATCCAAGTTTATTACCTCTTGAAAATTTAATGACTATTAAATAGTAAAGACAGTCTTTAAAATTAGCAATCAATTATTGGGCAATGACGAGTATGGCAGTAATATTATCTTGCCCACCATTATCGTTAGCAAGTTGGATAAGTTTTGCAATGGCGCGATCGGCCGAAGCCTTCGTCGCAGTGGCAGGATCGGAAATCTCGCTATTGATAATAAAAAGAATATCTTCATCAGATACTTTTCCATGTAATCCATCTGAACAGATGAGAAAAATATCGTTTCGAATGACTTTATAGGTAAAAACATCGACTTGAATCTCTTCATCAAATCCAACTGTACGAACAAGAACGTTTTTCTGAGGGTCGCCTGCAGCTTGTTCACGGTTATATACACCATAATTAAGTTTTTCCTGTACTAAACTGTGATCTTTTGAAAGCTGGTAAATTTTTTTATTATTCAATAAATAAGCTCTTGAATCTCCCACGTTACCAATATAAAGATTTTGTCCTTTAAAAAAAAGTGACACGATGGTGGTTCCCATTCCTACTAACTCAGTGTGAATTTCCCCATATTTTTTAATTTGTCGATTGGCTTCTTTAATTGAACCAGCGAGTAGTTGCTCTTGGTTCATGTCTTTATGCTTTTGAAAATACTCCGGCATAACTTTAACTGCCATCTGCGAAGCGATGTCGCCGCCGTTATGTCCGCCCATTCCGTCGGCCACTACGTATAATCTTAGATCAGGAACAATAGTAAAACTGTCTTGATTCGTTTTTCTTTTACGTCCAATGTCTGTGCTTCCAGAAGATATGAGTCCCATGGGATCCTTGAAAAATTTACTATGTAAAACATTTTCATTTAACAACAGTTTTTTGTCAATCACTCAGTGTACCAGAGTGAAAAGCTCAACAAATAAAATCATTGGCACTTTTTTTAAAAATTATGAGATAATGATTTTGGAATAATTCATGGAGGATTATATATGGCTAAATTAGATATCAGCAAATTTATGGATGAGAATTATAAAATTTCGGATTTTTCTCATCTTCACTGGACCGGAACTTTTCAGCAATATTTAGATTTAGTCTCTGAAAATCCAAAAATTACGAGAAATGCATTCCAAAGAGTTCATGACATGATCATGACTTATGGAAGTAAGACTTATACTGAGTATAAAAAAGAAGTTGTTCGTTATCACTTTTTCGATGATCCAATTTCAAATGGAAAAGATGCAGTTTTTGGAATAGATGTCCATTTAATGAAATTAGTTAATTTTTTTAAATCTGCTTCTGCTGGATATGGAACGGAAAAAAGAGTTTTATTACTCCATGGACCAGTCGGTTCTGCTAAATCTTCAATTTCCAGATTAATTAAAAAGGGAATTGAGCATTATTCACGCACTGATGCTGGCGCTCTTTATACATTTGAATGGTTCGATGATCATGAGTCAGAAATTCTTGGTGGGGCTAGAGTTTTTCCAAGTCCCATGCATGAGGAACCTTTAAAACTTCTTCCGGTTGAAGTAAGAAAGCAATTTTTAGATGAAGTTAATAAGGGTAGAAAAGATGGCTACAAGATAAATATCAAAGGTGAAGTCTGTCCTGCTGATCGATATATATTAGGTGAGTATTTAAAAAAATATAATGGTGACTGGAAAAGAGTTTTAAATCATATTCGAGTGAAAAGATTGCTCTTGTCTGAAAAAGACAGAATCGGAATTGGAACATTTCAACCGAAGGATGAAAAAAACCAAGATTCAACTGAATTAACTGGAGATATAAATTATCGAAAAATTGCGCAATATGGATCAGATTCAGATCCAAGAGCATTCAATTTTGATGGAGAATTTAATATTGCGAATAGAGGAATTGTAGAATTTATTGAAATGCTTAAATTGGATGTCGCTTTTTTATATGATCTACTAGGAGCTTCTCAGGAACAATCAATTAAGCCAAAGAAATTTGCTCAAACTGATATTGATGAAGTTATCTTAGGTCATACCAATGAACCAGAATTTAGAAAACTTCAATCAAATGAATTTATGGAAGCACTTCGTGATAGAACAGTGAAAATTGATGTTCCTTACATTACTCGTCTTGACCAAGAAACTAAGATCTACCAAAAAGATTTTAATAATGAGCGAATTCCTCACGTACACATTGCTCCTCATACTATTGAGATGGCGGCAACGTGGTCAATTTTAACTCGCTTAGAAGAACCTAAAAAATCTGATTTAACGAAACTTCAAAAATTAAAACTTTATAATGGAAAAACACTCCCGGGTTATAATGAAGACAATGTTAAGGAGCTTCGAAAAGAAGCCATCAGGGAAGGTTTAGAAGGAATTTCTCCGAGGTATATTCAGGATAAACTATCTAATTCACTTGTAAAAAATGGTCATACTGGATGTTTAAATCCATTCATGGTTTTTAATGAATTAGAAAGTGGTTTAAAGCATCACGGATTAATTAATTCACCTGAACAACTTGATCATTATAAGGAGATGTTGGCCATTGCTCGTCAAGAGTACGAAGATATAGTTAAAAATGATGTTCAAAAAGCAATTTCAGTTGATGAGTCTGCGATTCAAACATTATGTGCTAATTATATCGATAATGTTAAGGCTTATACTCAAAAAGAAAAGATTAGAAATAAGTATTCTAATAAATTAGAAGATGCAGATGAAAGATTCATGAGAAGTATAGAAGAGAAAATAGATATTCCAGAATCGAGAAAAGAAGATTTTAGAAGAGAAATCATGAATTATATTGGTGCACTTGCGATTGAAGGAAAAGTTTTTGATTATAAAATGAATGAAAGACTTCATCGGGCACTCGAGCTTAAACTTTTTGAAGATCAAAAAGATTCAATTAAGCTTACAACAATTATTTCTAAAGTTGTCGATAAGGAAACTCAAGAGAAAATAGATGTTGTTAAATCTCGTTTGATTAAAAATCATGGCTATTGTGAAATTTGTGCGACAGATGCACTTAATTTTGTGGCCTCAATTTTTGCCAAAGGCGATTCGGCTAAAGCCTAAAGGAAACTTAGATGGATCATCCAATAAAACGTGATCATTCTAGATTTAGAAAAATTGTCAAAGGTAGAGTTCGCGACAATTTAAAAAAGTATGTTTCTAGAGGGGAAATGCCTTCGCCAAAAGGCGATGGCACTTACAAAATACCTATGCCTTCAATTGATACTCCAAGATTTAAATTTGGAGACAAAAATCAAGGTGGAATGGGGCAAGGCCAAGGTCAAGAAGGTGATCCGGTTGATGGTCAAGAAGGTGATCAACCTGGCGAGGGGAAAGAAGTTGGTAATCAAGCTGGTAATAAAGAATTAGAAGTTGATCTTTCTCTAGAAGAGTTGGCTTCAATTTTAGGAGAAGAACTATCACTTCCAAATATCGAACCAAAAGGTAAGAAGGCCATTCAATCAGTGACCAATAAATATACTTCTATTGGAATGACTGGACCAAATTCTTTAAAGCATTTTAAAAGAACATATAAAGAAGCAATGAAGCGTCAAATTGCTTCTGGAACTTATGATTTTAATGATCCACGAATTATTCCTCATAAACGCGATTTTCGTTACAGAGCGAGTGATGCAAAGGTTGAATTTGAAAATTCTGCTGTGGTTATTTATATGATGGATGTTTCTGGATCTATGGGTGATGAGCAAAAAGAAATTGTTCGCACCGAATCTTTCTGGATTAATCTCTGGCTAAAGTCTCAGTATAAAGATATTGAAGTAAGATATATCATACACGATGCGACTGCTAAAGAGGTAGATGAAGAAACTTTTTTTAAAACGCGGGAGAGTGGAGGGACGCTTATTTCATCGGCCTTGAAACTTTGTAAAGAAATTATTGAAAAAGATTATGACCCAAGTGAATGGAATATCTACCCTTTTCATTTTTCAGATGGAGATAATTGGTCAGCTGATGATACAAAACTTTGTTTGGAAATTTTAGACAATGAGATCTTACCTGCCAGCAATGTTTTTTGTTATGGTCAAGTGGAGTCTAGGTATGGTTCTGGGCAGTTTTATAAAGACCTTTCGGGAAAATACACAGAAGCACATGAGAAAGTGATTTTATCTAAGATTAAAAACAAAGATGCCATTTTAGATTCAATTAAAGATTTTTTAGGTAAAGGTAAATAGCATGATTGAAAGAACCAAGCCTTTAGAAGGTGAACTATTAAGAATTCGCGATGAAATTCACCAATATGCCATTGAGTTTGGATTAGACTTCTATCCTGTATTTTTTGAGGTTTGCGACTATGATACGATCAACATTTTAGCAGCACAAGGAGGATTTCCTTCTCGTTATCCCCATTGGCGATTTGGGATGGATTATGATCAGTTGTCAAAAGGCTATGCCTACGGCCTTCAAAAAATTTATGAAATGGTGATTAATACCAATCCTTGTTATGCTTACCTTTTAAATGCCAATCATCTGGTCGATCAAAAGATTGTTATGGCCCATGTTTATGGTCATGCTGATTTTTTTAAAAATAACGCTTGGTTTGCAACTACGGATAGAAATATGATGTCAGTTATGGCCAACCATGGAACAAAGATCAGACGTTATATGGAGCGATTTGGCCAAAATCGAGTTGAAGAATTTATTGATAAGGTCTTATCGATTGAGAATTTAATTGATACAGGAATGTTGTTTGAGACAGAAGAATTAAAAAGACAAAGAGTTGAACGAGAAAAAAATGCCCTAGATGAAATAGCAAAAAGTGAAGACGAACGAAGCCAGGCCTTGAAATCTTTTATGAGAACTAAAGATAGAGGGCAAAAAGAAAATAAAGTTAAGGTCGAAGAAGATTCAACAAATCAAATCATCGATAGAAAAATTAATTTTCCAAGAGATATTATGTATTTTCTTTTAACTCATGCTCCTTTAGAAGAATGGGAAGCTGATATTTTAGGAATTTTAAGAGATGAATCATATTATTTTTTACCTCAACGCTTAACTAAAATCATGAATGAAGGTTGGGCGAGTTATTGGCATTCACATATTATGACCACTCGAGCTTTAAAGGCCTCAGAAATTATCGATTATGCTGATCATCATGCAGGTGTCATGGCAATGAGTCGTCAAAACATTAATCCATATAAAATTGGAATAGAATTATATCGTGACATTGAATACCGGTGGAATACTGGAAAGTTCGGCAAAGAGTACAACGAATGCGATGATATGGTTTTAAAAAGTAAATGGAATAAGGATTTAAATCTAGGTCGTGCAAAGATTTTTGATGTGAGAAAAAGCCATAATGATGTCAGCTTTATAGATGAGTTTTTTACTCAGGATTTTTGTGAAAGGCAACAGTTATTCACCTATAAATTTAATCCTAGAACAGGAAGAAATGAAATAGAGTCTAAGGATTTTATGACAATAAAAACTAAATTATTAGATTCACTTTCAAATTTTGGATCACCTGTCATTGAAGTTGAATCCAGCAATTACCAAAATCGAGGAGAATTACTTCTTAAGCATATTCACCGAGGAGTGGATCTTGATTTTGGCTATGCTTCAGATACATTAAGAAATCTTTATTCTCTATGGAAGAGACCGGTTAATATCGTCTCAAAGCAAGAAGAACAGAATATTGTTTTATCTTTTGATGGAAAAGAGTTTAAACAGTCAAAATAGCTATCAAATGAATTGATACTTATTTAATTTAAGATAAAATATCTTAAAAGAGAGTAAGTATGAAATATCGTAATCTATTTTTGTTTTTATCCATTGCTGTATTTAACAGTAATATTTTAGCACTTATGCCAATAGCAGAAGTTATCAAGCTTAGGGGGAGTATTTCAGTACTATCTCCTGGAGCTCATCAAGCTCGATCAATTTCAATTGGCGATAAGCTTGTGGAAGATTCCTCTGTTTTAACAGGTCCAAATAGTTTTGTTAAAATAAAATTTATCGATAATTCTGAAATGAATGTTGGTCCGGAAAGTAAAATTGTTATTAATGAAATGAAAGAGAATAAGCCTGGTGTTATCGCCTTATTAAAAGGAAGATTAAGAGCAGATGTAGAAAAAGAATCAAAGCAAACAAATTTGAAATTTTTTATTAAAACTCGATCTGCGGCGATGGGGGTGAGAGGTACTGAATTTCAAACAATCTATAATCCAGATAATAAAGTCACTTCATTGTTAACTTACGAAGGTGAAGTTTTGATGGCGAAAGTTGATGAAACTGAAGTTTCTCCGAAATCATTAAAAAATTTAAATTTAGAAAGAGATTCAGTCACGAATACAATTCGAGTCAATCAAAAAGATTTTGAAATTCAGGATGAGTCTGTTTTTTTAGATAAAGCACTTCAAAAAAAAGAAGTTGTAGCGGTTAAAGCTGGGCAGAATTCTTTAGTTGCTGAGGGAATTAAGAAAGCAACTTTGCCCGTCAATATTTCTCCAGTTCAACTAAACTCATTATTTAAAAATGAAGAATTTAAAGTTAAGCCAACTGAAAATTTAAATGCAAATTCTGGGATTTTAGATGTTTCTAAAATGACGATAAAACCAGTTCCTCAAATTGCACCTAAAGAAGGATTAATAAATAATAGTACAGGTGATTTTGCCCCTAAATCTGGTGGTTATGTTGATTTAGAAAGTGGTCTATATGTCGCTCCAGGATCAGAGTCTCAATTCAATGATAAACTAGGAGTTTATGTAGCAAAAAATGTGGGTGGTATTGATTTAGAAACAGGACAATATGTGGCCCCTGATGGATTAAAGCTGGATGCAAAAAAAGGATTTGTTCTAGCTAGTGATTCAGAGAAAAATCCTGAATTGATTGCTTTTAAATCAGATTTAAATAAAAATATTTCAAAAGATGTTTTGGCCATTGAGACAGAGGTTGAAAAGAAGGTTAATTTTAATATTGATGAAAAATTTGTCAATAATTTAATCCAAATTCAATTGTTGGCCGGTTCAGAGACAATCTCAGTGAATAAAGATGGTCAATCGACTAATAGTCAATTTGATATTAAAACCAAAGCGATGCAATCATCGGGTGTAAAATTTCATTGGGAATGGTCTAATGTTGGTCAATATCGTCCTTTTTTCACATTTCAATTTTTACAAAATAATTATTTAGGAAATGTACCAACAGATGTCACACAAGAATCGAGAAAATTATTTCAGATGAATTTTGGTGGAAAATTTGCTCTCTCGAGACAATTTGATTTAGTTGGGTCTTTTGCAATTTTTCAAAATCATTATTTAAATCAAACAGCACTTTCTCCTCAGAGCTATACGCTTTCTCGAGTTGCAGTAAATAAGTTAGGATTAGGACTGAATACTCATTTTTTTGAAGAGCAAACAATTGGTATTGAAACTAGTTTATTGGCCTATTATTCTTTTAGAAAGCGATTAAATAATGTTGTAGTTTATTCTGGACCAAGTTTTGAATTGGGATTTGGCCCATATATAAAATTATCTTCAAAGTCTGATCTTAATTTTTCATTAAATTTAAAAAATGAAAAATCTAAAGTAACAGGTTCTAGTTCTCAAAATAAAATGGATAAAACAAATAGTTCACTTGGATTAGGCTATAGAGTTCAGTTTAATTAGTACTTTAAGCTTTTCGAAGCTTCTTGACCATCTAACTCTTCAATGTCTTTTTGATCAACACTTATTGACTCTTTTAAAGGAGTCGAGGCATGTGGGACTTTCCATTCTTCGATATTTAAATTGATAATATTTGAAATATCCTCAGTTCTTTTTACTGTTTTACCTAAGCTAGTCCAATTGATATGAGTTAAATACATCCAGCAGCTCATTCCATCAAATGACTTACACGCTTGTTCAAGATTTTCTTCGATATTTTTTAATGGATACTTAACTTCCATTTTTGACAGCATCATATCTATATATGCATCCATAATGATAATTTCATAGGGAGGTAGGCCATTAAATTGATTTTTTACTATGGTTAATTCGTTTTTAGCTTTTTCAAAATCTTTTATTCCGATTAAAAAGGCAATGTTGACCGTGGCCTTTTTTCTTTTATCTAAAACACGGTTGTGAACATTTTTTATCATATTCAATCCAGCTTGATATTCTTTTAAAATAAAGGCCAGTGGAATCGCCCGCTCAAGAGAATTTTGAGAATCGGATTTTTTATTAAGTGCAAGTTGGAAATGCCCCCAAGCAAGTTCGTATTCTTTCTTTTTTAAATTAACGACACCTTTAATATTCTCTGCATTCGCCGAATCAATGTCTTCGATAAAATTGAGGGCCCTATCAAAATCATTATTTCTTAAATACAGAAACCCAACTAATTCTCTTATTTTTTTTGACTGAAAAGCTGAATCAGATAATATTGAAATACCTTTTAAAATATCAAATTCTTTATTAAGATAAAGGGCAGTTTTTAGCCAAACTTTAGTAAGCTCATCATCACCAGTTATTCTTTGAGAATCTTTGATTAATTGGGCATTAACAGATTTGACATTTTTTATTTTCATCTTGCTTGTTAAATCTAACCAAAAACCCTCATTCTTTGAATTTGCCTCATTGGCAAAAACACATCGTGAACCGAGTTCTGCAATTTTATCATTAGCATCTAAGGCCATTAATGAGACTATTTTTATGACACACGTATGCCTAAACCCTTTGGTATTGTTTAAGGTGGGGTGATCTAAAAAATCAATGGCCTTTTTATAATCACCTCTGATAAACGAGATGAGACCGAGATAGCGACTTTTTATTGCAATTAATGTGGATGAATTTTCATCAATTCTTTCGAGCAAGAATTCAGCAACATTCAAATCTCCACTTATAATTTTATATTTTGCTTTTAATATATTTTGAATATCTCGATAGATCCCAGAACCTTCATTCTTCAAGCTTCGTTCTAAATTTGCTGATTCACTATAATCTAGCTCTAATTCTTCAATCGTTAATTCTTGCAAATCTTTAACTGACTTAAATGCTCTAACTTCACCAGCGAGAATATTGAAGGATGAAAGTAAAATAATGAAGAAAGTTATTTGTTTCATGTTAATAATTTCGGCTAATTTAGCCGATAGCTTAAGCATGAAAAATCGACCAATTTACTTGACCATTCTGCTTTTAGTATTAACTTTTAATATAAAAGCCCTGGCCCCTGTCGAATCAATTGTTCTAGGTTCATTTAGGGAAGAATACATTGAAAGTGAAAATGACCCCCTTAATTTTGTTTTTAGTCGTGAAAAGGATGTTAATAAAAGTGAATTAGCACAAATTCGAACTGATCTGGCAATTTATAGGGGGGCAATTCAAGAGGCGAAAAATCTAGTCAATGAATGTCGCGATCTTGGAAAATACAATTATCTTCGCGATTGGGATCGAATTCAAGTAAAGAGGGCAGAGATCGCCTTACTTCAGTATATTGGTTTGGATTTATCAACGAGGTCTATTGCGAAGCTTTCCAAAAAACTTGATTTTAACAACGAAGAATATGAAAACTTGATTCAAAATTTAGTTGGGAATTATTGTTCTCAAAATGTGACAGTTATTTCGTTAAAAGAGTTAAAGAATAATTTACAGCTAAAATTTCAGAAAAGTTCTGATTATGAATTACCAAGTGTGGCAGGAAATCCGCTTTTTCCAAGAGATCTAAAAAACTACATGTCGGAGAAACTCTTTCTAGAAAATCAATTCAAAATGGCCATTAAACTTTTTCAATCTTTCTGTTCTTGGGGGGGCAATCCTGAAGACCTAAAATTACTCGTACCCTTAGTAAAGAATCCATTTATCATGAGCTACATTCATCGTAATCTCTCTGGACAAAAACTCATGTTTGATGCTATTTCAAATAATATTTACTCAAAAGCTGACGGATCAGGGGTAAAAGTTTGGTGTGAAAATTTAATTTGTCGAAAAGTGACTAAGGATGAATTTGATCGTAAAAAAATACTAAGCATGGGAAGTTCGAACTTTCTAATAGATTTAAAAAAACTTTATTGCACTGATTTTTTAACAGCAGATTATGCCAGAGAAGAAGATCCAAAACTTTCCAAAATTATAAATGATAGAACACTAGACGAAGAAAATTTACTAGTAGGTCAATTTATATCGATGATAACAGGTGTCCCTGACTTTCTTTTAGGTCAGAAAACATTTGAAAATGCTCAAGATTTATTAAAGTCAAGCATAGATGATACTTGGATCAAATGGGCAGAAAAACAAACTCAGGACTTTTCAAGAGAACTCTATTTTGAAGAGCCACTTTTTATTGAACTGGTAGATCGAAATTTATTTTTTAACAAAAACAATAATGAATTAAAGGTTGTGTTCGATGTAAATTTAGGAGAGTTTGATAGAACTGCTCAAATTGCAGGAAAAATTGGAATCGATTTTAAAATTAATATTCCTAATAGTTTTATTGTTTATCTGAAAAAGGAAATTCAGTTTCCCGATTATACAATGACAAACAAAGAAGACTTTTTGATAAAAAAAATGCGGAATATGATCGTAGATCAAGTGGAATATTCGAAGACAAAACTGCTAATTCCTCCTTGGAAAGGGGATCTTGCGCAACTTATTGCCTTTGAAATTTATCAGCAAGTGGCGGCGAAAAGTGCTAAAGTTGAATATGAGAATGAAGGAATGAAAGAAATTCCAGTGAAAATTTATTATGCACCTTTTGCTTTAAAGTACTTAAATAATCAATTTAAAGCAGGAGAATATAAAAATAAATAATTTTAAAGGAATGATGACTTCTATTTAAAATTAAGTTAATTTCATTCTATGGTAAAAAAAGCAAAAAATTCTAATAAGTACACCACAGAAGTTATTCCTATAAAGCAGGAACTAAGTGTCAGTCATATTGATTCTGAAAAAAATTTACCTAAAATTATTTCATCATCGTCCCAAGATCCACTAACAATTTATTTAAAAGAAATATCTCGCTATAAACTTTTAACACCTGAAGAAGAAGAATCATTAGTTCAAGAGCTAAAAAATACCGGAGATATTGAAGTTGCTAAAAAATTAGTAATGGCCAATTTACGTTTAGTCGTAAAAATTGCGATGGAATATAGAACAGCTTGGCAAAATGTGATGGATTTAATTCAAGAAGGTAATATTGGATTGATGAAAGCAGTTTCAAAATATGATTTTGATAAGGGAGCAAAACTTTCTTATTATGCTTCATGGTGGATTAGATCCTATATTTTAAAATTTATTCTCGATAACTTTAGAATGGTAAAAATTGGTACAACCAATGAGCAGAAAAAATTATTCTTTAACCTTTTAAAAGAAAAAGAAAGATTGCAAAGTTTGGGGGTAACCCCGGATGTGAAACAACTTTCTGAAAATTTAGGTGTTTCAGAAAAAGCGGTGGTTTTAATGGATCAACGACTCAGTGCGCAAGGTTCTGATGTTAGCCTTGATGCGCCAATAGATTCAGATTCTAAAACCATGATTGGTGATGTCTTAAGTGATTCAAATTTCGTTCCAATTGATGATCGTTTGGCCGATCTAGAAGGCCAAGAAATTTTAAAAGAACATTTAAAGCATTATTTAGAAGAGTTAAAACCACGAGATCGCGAAATATTTGAAAAAAGACTGTTATCTGAAGTCCCTGCTTCTTTGCAAAGTATTGCTGATCAATACGGAGTTTCCAGAGAGCGAATCAGGCAAATTGAGGAGCGCTTGCTTAATAATTTAAAGGTTTACATGTCGGAATTTCTCCGTTAAAAATACCTATTAATTTATGACCTATTACTCGGTTCTGGCATGGTGCCTTAACTTGGTTTTTGGTAAAGAGGAAAATATGATTACTAAAGAACAATCAAAGAAAATCGTAGCTGAATTCGCAAGAGAATTTGGTTCAAGTGAAAAAGATTCAGGATGTATTGGAGTACAAGTTGCTCTTTTAACAACTAGAATTAACAATCTTGCTCCACATTTTGCAAAACATAATCATGATTACTCTGGAAACAGAGGACTTTTAAAAATGATTGGTCAAAGAAAGCGTTTGCTTGCTTATATTCAAAAGCACGACGATGCGAAGTACCAAGCTTTAATTAAAAAGCTAAACTTAAGAAAGTAAAACCGAAAAGGGAACCTAAATGGTTCCCTTTTTTGTTTTTAAGAGCTAAAATATTTTGACATGGATGAAATCCTTAAGCGCTGATCAGAGTTTAAAGGATATTTGAACAAAGAAGTTTAATTCATTTAGAAATCTTTTTTGAAATATCTTTTTAAACTCAATCAATCGACAAAGTTTTTTTATCCGAATATTAATTTTTTTTCGCGCAACAAAGTTGTGCAATCGGAGTTTTTCAATGGGTGTTTTAAACAACAAAAAAGAGTACAAATTAAATTATGGTGGCAAAGAAGTCACGATAGAAACAGGAAGATTAGCAAAGCAAGCTGATGGTGCGGTTTTAGTTTCATCAAACGGGACTCAAGTTTTAGTAACTGTTTGTAGTGCAAGAGAATTAAAAGATGGCCAAGATTTTTTTCCACTTTTAGTTGAGTATCAAGAAAAATTTTATGCTGCTGGAAAATTTTTAGGCGGATTTATTAAAAGAGAAAATCGTCCATCAACAGCTGAAATATTAGCTTGTCGATTAATTGACCGACCACTTCGACCAATGTTTCCTTCAGATTATATGTTCGATACAGTTATTTCTTGTAGTGTTCTTTCCTATAATGAGAAAGGAGATCCAGAAGTTCTAGCAGGACTTGGAGCTTCAGCGGCAATAGCGATCTCTGACATTCCATTTACTGCACCTATCGGTTCAGCAAAAGTTGCAAGAATTGATGGTAAATTAGTTTTAAACCCAGATCATGCTGAGTGGACAAAATCTGATTTAGAAATAGCTGTAGCTGGTTCAAGTGATGCCATTTTAATGGTAGAAGGTGAAGCGAAAATCGTACCTGAAAAAGAAGTGCTAGAGGCCATCAATTTTGCTCACGATCATATCAAAGAATACTGTGCAGTCGTGGCCAAAATGCAAGCAGAAATTGGGAAGAAAAAAAGAACTTATGTGTCTGCAACGGCAAATGAAAAATTATCAGCTCAAGTAAAAGCTGATTTTTCCGGTACTGCAAGAGCAGCTCTTGCGATTAACGATAAAATGCAAAGACAAGATGCTGTTCGCGCTTTAAATAAGGCCGTAGCAGAAGCAATAAAAGCAGATCCAGCTAAATTTGGTTTAGCAGACGATAAAGGTGCTTCAAAAGAAGCTTATAAAGCAGTTGATGAATTACTTTATAACATGATGAGAGCAGATATCTTAAATGAAGAAAAAAGAATTGCTGGAAGAAAACTAGATCAAGTTAGAGTCATTGAAACAGAAACTGATATTTTAAAAGCAGCTCATGGATCGGCCTTATTTACGAGAGGTGAAACTCAAGTTATGGCAACCGTGACGGTCGGTGGTTCTGTTGGTGATCAAATGCATGATCGTATATCAGGATTAACTTATGATAAATTTTATTTGCATTATAACTTCCCTGGATATTCTGTAGGAGAGGCGAAAGGATCTCGTGGTGCTGGAAGAAGAGAATTAGGACACGGAAACTTAGCTGAAAGAGCACTTAAAGCAGTTATGCCATCACAAGAACAATTCTCTTATACAACGAGAGTTGTATGTGAAGTTTTAGAATCAAATGGATCATCATCAATGGGATCGGTTTGTTCAGGATCAATGGCCTTAATGGATGCCGGTGTTCCTCTTGTCAATCCTGTTGCCGGGATTGCCATGGGATTAATTACAGAAGGTGGTAAGTACAAAATTTTAACTGATATCTTAGGTGATGAAGATCATCTTGGAGATTTAGATTTTAAAGTTGCTGGAACAAAAGATGGTGTAACCGCAATTCAGATGGATATTAAGATCACAGGCCTAACAAGAGAAATCATCGCAGACGCAATTGGAAAAGCATACACAGGAAGAATGCATATTTTAGGTGAAATGGCGAAAACTATTTCAACTCATCGTCCAGCTTTCAAAGCAGGAGTTCCTACTATTATGACTGTGATGATTCCAACTGATAAGATTGGAGCATTAATTGGTCCGGGTGGAAAAAATATTAAGAAACTTCAAGAAGAATATAAAGTTACCATTGAAATCACTGAAGAAGGTATGGTGAAAGTTTTAGGGACTGAGTTACTTGTAATGGAGACTTGTATCAACACGATCAACCTTCAAATTAATGGACCAACTGTAGGGGAAACTTACGAAGCTCGAGTTGATTCTATAAAGGAATACGGAGCTTTCGTTGAAATCGCTGGAGCCGTTTCAGGCCTTGTTCACGTTTCAGAAATATCTGATGATAGAGTACAAAGAGTTGAAGATTATTTAACAGAAGGCGATATGATAAAAGTAAAAGTTGTTGAGATTGATAAGATGGGAAGATTAAAACTTTCTGCTAAAGCAGTTTCATCTATTAAGAAGAAAGAAGGTGCTCCCGAATCTTCAGCACCCAAAGCTTAATTGTTTTTTAGGAGGACTATATGATGACAGTAGAAGTAAAAATTAAGAAATTATCGCACTTTGATTCTGAATTCAATTTGCCGTCATATGAAACGACTGGTGCGGCCGGTGCTGATGTTCGAGCTAGCTTAGGAGCTGGTGAAAAACTTTTGATAAAACCTGGTGAGAGAGTTTTGGTACCAACTGGTCTTTCTATGGAAATTCCACATGGATATGAGATTCAAGTACGCCCAAGATCTGGTCTTTCTTTTAAAACTGGTTTAATGGTTTTAAATAGTCCTGGAACTATTGATTCTGATTATCGTGGAGAAGTAAAAATTATTTTAGGAAATTTAAGTTCTAAAGATGAAGTGATTTCCCATGGTGATAGAGTCGCTCAATTAATTTTAGCACCAGTGGTTCAAGCAAGGTATGTTGAAACAGCAGAAGAATTGACTGAAACTGCGCGAGGTGCAGGTGGTTTTGGTTCAACAGGAAAAAAATAATGGGTGTAAAAATTGATTATAAAAAAGTCACTAATAGAGATGAAGCCTTTAAAAAGACGAAGGATTTCTTCACTCCAGAATATTTAGACAAACTTCAAGTGAAATTTGATTTAAATTTTGATGAGGAAAAAAAATTAGTGAAGGCCAGTGGAAGCGGCTTTACTCTCTTGATTTCTTTTTTTGAAACCTATTGCGATGTAGACTTAGATCTTTCTTTAATTTTTAGGCCTCTAAAGGCGAAAATTTTGGAAAAAATACAATCTCAGATTGAGCGGAATTTGTAATGACAACTCATAAATTGACTTTAAGACCCGATAATCAAGCCATTGAAGTAGATTCTACTAAGACTCTACTTCAATCTTTAAAAGAAAACGAAGTATATATCAAATCAAGTTGTGGTGGTGTGGCCACATGTTCTGATTGCATATGTAAAATTGTTAGTGGAGAAGATAATCTAGTCTCTCCCGGGTTTTCAGAATTAAAGCTCCTAGGAAATGTATTTCACATCACCAAAGAGCGATTATTGTGTCAAACAAAAATTGTTGGTGATGTGACTATAGATATTTCTAAGCATAATAAAGCAACCGATGAAGAGAAGTTAAAACAAAAAACTTCTCAGTACTCTAAATCTAGAAATGCATCGAAAAACATAAAAGTAAAAAAAAATTCTGAAGTTGAATTAGAGCAAAAAAGAAGAAATGAAGAGCGTGAGAAAGAATTTGCCGAAAATGAAAATAAAGATAAGACTTGGGAAAAGCACTGGGAAAAGGATAAATCTGGCGCACCTAAGAAATTGTCTGGTGGTAAAAGACCAAAATACTTTAATTCAGATAAAGTAGTTGAAAGACCTGAGAAAAGTGAAAGTTCGAATTCAAATCAAAATGAAATGACTCAAAAAAATGATTTTAAAAAATTTAGAAATTAACAAAAATTAAGCGATTTTTTCTTTGTTGGCTTCGATTAAGGGTAAAGTAATTTTAATCGTCGTATTTTCTAAGTTATCAATAATTTCTAAAGTTCCAGAATGTCTAGCAACAATGGCGAAAGACATTGCAAGTCCGAGTCCGGTTCCAAGGCCTACATCCTTAGTCGTGAAAAATGGTTCCATTGCCTTATTTTTAATTTCTTGAGAGATTTTCTTTCCACTGTTTGAAATAAGAATTTCAATGAAATTTGAAGATTTGAGAGTTTTTATTTTTATCCATCTTTTCTCATTTTCATCTGAGTGTTCAGCTTCAATTGCATTGTTAAATAGATGAATTAAAAGTTGAAGAAACTGCCTGTTTTGAACAAATAATTTCATCTCTAAATCGCATTCTGAGAGATCAAGAATTGTTTTAGATTGAATAAGTTTTTCGTTAAATAAGAGATTTAGTTCTTCAACCAATTCAAAAATGCTTATTTCACTAAGTTCTTCGGTCTGATTATTTTGTGATAGATTTTTTAAAGAACTAATGATTTTATTTATTCTTATAGCATTTGCTATGATTTTTTGCGAACTTTTTTGAATTTCATCTTTGTCTATAACTTGATCGTTTAATAATCGTATATTTTTTTCAGCGTTACTTTTAATGACAGTTAATGGATTATTGATTTCATGAGCGATTCCAGATGCGAGTGTACCCAGTCCGTGCATTTTAGAGCTTTCTGCTAATCGTTGCTGATCTATTTCTATTTTTTCTAGACTTAAATTTATATCAAAAGAGAGTTCCCCTAACTCATCTTTAGAATGGATTCCGATTCGTTTATTTATTGCACTTGATTCTCTAATCTCTCTTAATTCATTTTTAATTTTAACTATCGGTGAGATTATATTTTTTATTGTTAAGCGATATATTCCAAAAAATAAGAGTGCCATAATGGTAGAGGCGATGAACATAAAAAGATAAATACCTTCACGCCCAATGTTAGAAAGCTCTCTTTTAAAATGTACTTTAAATACGACTGTATGATTATTTGATAAATCAGTTTTTGAAATGATTCCTTCAGAAATATCATCGTTAAGATGCTCATAAAAAGAGTTGTCGACAACCGCGATGGTATTATGACTTACTTGAAATTGTATTTCGTGACCAGAGATCGCTTGAATTTTTCTAAGCATTTCAATGTCTATTTCTTTAAAGAAAATAGCTTGCCCCTTGCTTGGGCCAGAAAAATCTGATTTTAAAATAGGGTTAACTGAAACCAGATAGACTTTGTTGTAATAGAACAGTCCTTTAAAGTTTTTACTTAAATTCAAGTTAGCGTGCTTGAAAATTGCTTTTTTAATTTCTCCAACTTCTTGCTCTTTAATCGTCGATTTTTTTCCTGTGATATGATCATAATCAAATGCAAAATTCATACTTGGGTTATTACCTATAAAAATAATTTTGTCGTATTTTTGCATTGAAATTGCGTCAATCGAAAAATTTGTTTCTAAAAAATTTTGATCAATGGTTTTTTTATCAGCAAAATTGTAAAAGTCATCCCAGCTTGTCCAGGCGCTACTACTATTTTGTATGGCGATTATTTCATTGTTGATAGTTTCTGAAATATTTTTTAATTCATGTTTTAAATTATAAATTTCGGCCTCATCAAATTTCATTTGAAAAATAAAATGGCCAATAATAATAAGAAGTAAATTTGTCAGAACAAAACTTGTAATAAACAACAAACGTACTTTTTGAATCATCTTCATAGATAACTTATCGAATTTAAATGAAATTTCTTTAAATATAAGTCCTTTTCTTATTCTATAAAGAATAATAGAGAAGAGACTCATTAATTTTCAAGATTATCAGTACTTAGAAAGTAATCCCGACAGTTTTTCTAGGTCAATTTTCCTAGAACTTCTATCTAGAAAAACTTTTTCACCTTTTGAAATACCTTTTAATTCAAAATATCCTTTATTCTCAAAGCCTTTTAAATCCGGTGAATTTTTTGTTTTGGCCATATTCGGTGAATCTAAAAAGTGCTCAATCACAAATGATTGATTTGAATCTAATACAATCGTCTTAGTAATTATTGGAATATAAAAAATTCGATGATGAATTATTAATTCATTTTTTTCTTTAATAATAATTTTTTCATAAAAATAAAACCCGAGTAGGATGATTGGGCCACCGATAAAGAGAAATAAAACTGCATAGGCCAATAGATTTAAAAAGATGTCGTTGTAATTTAACATGGTAATGATAATGCTTTTTGTAACCAAGGCCATACTTCCAACGACAATCAAGATAGCAATTAAGTAGCCCCAAAAAATCATTGGAAGGCCATAAGTTTTAAGGATGATCTTATTATTTTTTTTCTCAACTCTTCCTTCTATTATTTCTAATTCAGAATCATCAGTTGGAAAAATATACATTAGTCCCATGAAATTTCCTTAAGTCATGATGCAAGCAACACGACGATTATTTTTTAATTGAAGAAATACATCATGACTTGCACATTGAGAAGTTTTTAAAGAGCATCGAGAATAAAATGCACATCCTTTAGTGATTTCAAAAGGATTGGGAATTTCACCTAATACATCAATTGTTTGCTGATTTTTTTTAAATAAATCTGGAGTGGAGGCCATTAACATTTTTGTATAAGGATGGATTGGATCGTTAATTATCTGGTCCCGCGTTCCTAATTCGACAATCTGACCTAAATACATGACAGCAATAGTATCGCACATATGTGCCATAACAGAGAGGTCGTGTGAAATGAAAATATATGTTAATTGAAATTCTTTTTGAATATCGATCAATAAATTTAAAACTTGTGCTTGAATGGATACATCCAGCGCAGAGACCGGTTCATCGAGTATGAGTATTTTAGGTTTAAGCATTAGTGCACGAGCAATACCTATTCTTTGTCTTTGTCCGCCAGAAAACTGATGGGGGTATCGAGACAAGAAATCTTTTGAAAGACCCACTTTCGTAAACATTTCTTCAACTTTTGAATGAATTTCTTCTCTGGATAATTTGTTTTGAATGACAAGTGGATCGGCAACAATTTGAAAAGCAGTTTTTCTTGGGTTGAGTGATTGATATGGGTCTTGAAAGACCATTTGAATAGATTCATTGAAAGCTTGTCTAGAAAGAGACTCGAAAGGTTTTTCTAAAAAAAACACTTCACCAGAGGTCTTTTCTTCAAGTTTAGTGAGAACCTTTGCCAAAGTAGATTTTCCACAACCTGATTCACCGACTATACCAAACGTTTTTCCTGACTCAATTTCAAAATTAATATTTTTTAATGCATGAAGATTTTTTTCAGATTGAAATAATTTCTTTATCAAATATGTTTTAGAAAGATTTTGAATTTTTATAATATTCATACTTTCTCGCTTTTAGATAAAATGCATCTAGAAAAGTGATTATGATTAATCTCTTTCATCAAAATCGCATTTTCACATTGGTTGATTTTATTACTGCATCTTGGATGAAATTGACAACCTTGGGGACGATTTGAAAACGAGGGGACGATTCCAGGTATGGAGTAAAGTTGAGTCTTAGCTTTTTCTGATTTTCCTTTTGGTCTTGATTCAATTAACCCTTTAGTATACGGATGAAGAGGTGAGGTGATGAGATCGCTTGTATGACCAGTTTCGACAATTTCACCAGCATACATGACTTGAATTCGATCAGAATATTGGGCCACAAGTCCTAAATCGTGAGTAACAAGTAATATTGATAAATTTAATTTTTGCTGGAGTGATTTTAATAATTCTAAAATTTGTTTTTGAATAGTGACATCTAATGCGGTTGTGGGTTCATCGGCGATGAGTAGTTTGGGATTAGTCGCAATGCTCATGGCGATCATCACTCTTTGTGCCATACCACCAGATAATTCAAAAGGATAATTTTTCAATCGATCTTTTGGGGAACTTATTCCAACCAAATTTAATAGTTCAATTGTTCGATCAAAAGAATCCTTCTTTGAAAGGTGTAAATGAGTTCTCAAAACTTCGGTTATTTGATATTCAATCGTCAAAAAAGGATTGAGTGCGGTCATGGGATCTTGAAAGATCATGCTTATTTTACTTCCGCGAATTTTTTGCCATGAACGATCTGATAATTTCATCAAACTATTTTCTTCGAAAAGAATTTTATCGGCGGTGATTTTTGTATCATTTGGTAAGAGTCCTAAAAGAGCAAGATTGGTGATACTTTTTCCAGAACCTGATTCTCCAACGACACCGAGCATTTCACCCTGATTCAAATGAAAACTTAAATCACGTACCGCATGTACAAAAGTATTTTTTTGATTTGTTGGAAAATGAATGTTTAAGTTTGATACTTCTAATAACATCAGTGTTGCTTTTTTAGTCGAGGATCAAGGGCATCTCTCAAACCATCTCCTAAAATATTAAATGCGATAACGACTAAAAAGATACAAAGACCAGGAAGAGCAACCATCCATGGACCTGATTCGATAAAGCTTCTTGCATCTGATAACATAACTCCCCATTCAGGCATTGGAGCTTGGGCCCCTAAACCTAAAAAACCTAAAGCAGCACAATTTAAAATACCATCACTAAAGCCTAATGTGGCCTGGACGATGAGAGGTGCCAAACAATTTGGCAAAATTTCTTTAAACATAATTTTTAAATCACTGGCCCCAATTAATTTTTGGGCCATGACATATTGCTTGTGTTTTTCAGACATGACTTGGGCCCGGATGATTTTTAAAATATTTGGAATGGCCACAAGTGAGACAGCTAAGATCGCATTAATGATTCCAGGCCCAGTTATCGCCACGACAACAATCGCAAATAAAATAGAGGGAAGTGCCATGATCAAATCTGTCATTCTCATTAAGATTTTATCTACCCATCCACCATAATAACCGCTAATTGTACCAAGAATTGTACCGATTGAAGTGGAAATTAAAACAACACATAAACCTACTGCTAAAGAAATTCTTGATCCATAAATGAGTCTTGAAAGCAGGTCTCGACCTAAATCATCTGTTCCTAAAATAAAATTTTTATCACCGTCAATGATAAAACTTGGCGGTAAACGCAACTTTCCTTCGTGAATTTCAGCTGGAGAATAGGGGGCAAGAATTGGAGCAAAAATGGCAATTAAAATTAGAAATGATATAAAAACAAAAGAAACATAAGCTCCTTTATTTTTTTTAAGATCTCTTATGATATTTGAAATGAATTCTTTCATTTTTTATCTCCAGTTATTTTCATTCTAGGATTTAAAAAATAATAAACGATATCAACGAAAATATTTGTTGAAACAATAATGAAAGCAATAATCAATACACCACCTTGAATAACGGGATAATCTCTTGCAGTAATACTTGCCACAATCCATTTCCCTATACCAGGCCAACTAAAAATGGTTTCAGTTAGAATCGCACCAGTAATTATAGTTCCAAATAATAATGTTAAGGTGGTGATGATGGGAATGAGGGCATTTCTTAAAGCATGAATAAATACGACTCTTTTAAAACTCAATCCCTTTGCTCTTGCCGTTCTTATATAATCTTCACCTAAAACTTCTAACATGGATGATCTAGTCATTCTGGTTATAACCGCAAGGGGGATAGTTCCAAGAGCAATGGCCGGTAAAATGAGATGCTTGATTGCACTGATAAAAGGTTTGAATCCTTCTGTTTTTAAAACTTCGATTTGTAAAGTATCTATTAAAAGTAAACCTGTCTTTAAGGGGATATCAAACTCTAAAGCGATTCTTCCTGAAACAGGTGTGAGGCCTAGTTTGACTGAAAAGATGAGAATTAAAATGAGTCCCCACCAAAAAATTGGCATTGAGTATCCGACTAATGAAAAACTCATTAAAAAATAATCAAAAAAGGAATTTCTTTTTAAAGCAGCAAAAATTCCAAGCGGGATTCCAATAATAGTTGAAAAAAATAAGGCCACTACACCTAATTCAACAGTCGCTGGAAATCTTTCTATAAATTCGTTCCAAACAGAATTTTTAGAAACGATGGAAGTTCCTAAATCAAATTGAACTGCATTTTTTAAAAAAGAGAAGTACTGAGCTAAAATAGGTTTATCGAGTCCTAAATTTTTTTGCATTTCTAGATAGACAGCTGGATCGGCCCCTCTTTCGCCAATAAGTAATAAAACAGGATCACCCGGTATGAGTCTAATTAAAATAAAACAAATAAAACTCATTCCAAGCATAGTTGGAATGAGATCAAATATTCTTTTTAAAAAAAACTTCATGGGCTGTTAATTACTCTATATTAACCATTGTAAAAATATCATGGCCTAGAGGATCCAATTTATAATTTTTGAGTCCTTTAGTCATGGCCCTAAATTGAATTGAATGGGCCAGTGTTACCCATGGAGCATTCTTCTTGAAAACTTTTTGGGCCTCAGAATAATTTTTAATTCTCTTTTTCATATCAGTAGACTCTCTGGCATCTAAAATGAATTTATCAAATTCCTTATTACACCAACGAGCATAGTTTGATCCATCATTAACCGCATCGCAAGTTAGGAGAGTTCCCATGAAGTTATCCGGATCCCCATTGTCTCCAGTCCAGCCAAATTGAATGAGTGAATGATTTCCTTCTTTTGATTTTTTTAAATAAGTAGGCCAATCAAAAGTAAGTAGTCTTACTTTGACCCCTATTTTAGATAGGTCTGCTTGCATAAGCTCTCCCATTTTTTTCCCATTAGGATTATAGGGTCTAGATACAGGTAGAGTCCACATTTCAGTTTCAAATCCATCTTTGAATCCTGCTTCTTTTAGAAGAGACTTTGCTTTAGTTAAATCAAAATCATAATCGACAACTGCGTTGTTATAAGACCAAATAGTAGGAGGGATTGGGTTTTTTGCCACACTAGCAGAGCCCATGTAAACAGCATCAATATAACTTTTTCTATTTAATGCATAATGAATGGCCTGTCTGACTTTTAGATTATCAAAAGGTTTTTTATTCACGTTCATAGCAAGGTAACCAACATTTAATCCATTGGCCTCCATAACAGTGACTTTACTATTTTTCTTTAATTCTCCAATATCACTTGGACTTGGCTCAGCGATAAATTGGCATTCGCCAACTTTTAATTTTTGAGTTCGTACAGATGCATCTGGTGTAATGGCAAATATTAATTTATCTACATTTCCACGTTTTCCAAAATACTTGTCATGGGATTTATACTTGATGGCATTATCTTTGGCATAACTCATAAAAGAAAATGGTCCAGTACCAATTGGTTCGCGATCAATATTTTCTTTCTTATTTTGTTTTTCAAGTTGGTCGGCATACTCTTTTGAAAGAATACTCATAAAACTCATAGCAAGATTGGCCAAAAATGGAGCATTTGGTTTACTTAAAGTGATCTCAACAGTTAAAGGATCAATGGCCTTAATATCTTTAATGATCTTTCCCATTTCCATTCCATCAAAGTATTCATAATTTCCTCCACCTACAGCGTGATAAGGATGATCTTTTAATCTTTGTCTATCAAATGAAAATAATACATCTGAGCTATTTAAATCTCTGGTCGGAGTGAAGTAAGCAGTTTGGTGAAACTTTATTCCTTTTTTTAATTTGAAAGTATAAATAAGTTGATCTTTAGATACTTTGAAACTTTCTGCCAGAGCAGGAATAATTTTTGTAGTCCCAGTTTCAAATTCAACTAATCGGTTGTAAAGAGTATGAGTCGCTGCATTTGAAGAAGTCCCATCGGTAAATATCTGCGGATTAAAGCTACTTGGAGAGCCCTCTGAACAATAAATTAATGTCTTTGCATTAATATTAACGACAGAAAATAATAAAATTGAACTTAGAATTAGTTTCTTCATAGATTCCTCACCATTAGTCATTTCTAATGGAATATTGTTGAGTGAAAAACTTTAATTGACAAGGAAAATAGAAAAGCAAGATACTTAATACTAAGTGTTATTATCGAGGGAATCACTATTACTATTTCAAAAAAAATAATATTTTTATTTATCTTAGCAATTGGAATTTTTTCTTTAATAGTAGGAAAGAATCTTGTTCAAAGAAACCCAGAAACTCTTTTTTTGACACATGAATCAATAAAAAGTTATGAGTCTTTTAAGTCAACTGTTCCTGAAAAGTCTCATCTGGTATTAAAGCAAATTGTGGGCAATTTAAAAAAGAGAGATGCTTCGGGAAAAACAGCAGAGGAACGTTTTTATTTTGAAATAGATAATTTGATGAAAGTTTGTCCTGATGAATGTGAATTAATTACCAGTAGAGTGATAAAAGAAGGTGAATTTAAAGCAAGTCCATCTGATTTTTTGCATCTAAAAGGTGATCATTTTTTAGCGGCCGTTATCATAGCAGACAATGAAAATTTACTAAAAAATGTTTTATCTAATGCTCTAAAAAGCGCTTACTTCAATGATTCTAAAGTTAGTCATTGGGCCGGAATTCCTTATACAAATTATTTGCTAGATTTTTACTCAAAATCTATTCAGGAAACTCTTTTCCCCTTAATGTTTGTTCTTGGCTTTTTGATAACTTTTTACTTTGTTAAAGGCTTTATTGAGTCTTTGATTCTATATCTTCCTTGCTTGTTTATGGCAGGACTTAGCCTGATGACTTTGAAGTTGTTATATGGCGAAATGAATATGGTCACTTCTATTATACCTTTAATAAATTTTACGATTACCTTGTCTTTGAGTTTTCATACTTTTTTTTCCATGAAAGAGTATCAATCACTTTCAATATTAATAAAGCAAAAGTGGAAACCTATTTTTTTGATGATGTTCACGACCTATGTGGGATTTGTCAGTTTAATAACAGCAGAGATTAAAGTGATACAGCAATTTGGACTGGTGGCCAGTTCATTGGTCATTCTTGCTACAATTCTTACTTATTTTTGGTATTGGTCTTTTGAATCAATTGTCATTAAAAGTAAAAATCAGGGCAGAGTTTTTCATTTTAAATCACTTTTTAAAAAGTCATTAAGCTTACCGATTATTTTTTTATTAGTCATTGTTTCTATCGTTTCAGTGACAGTTATTCCTAAACACTTATCACTTGTTACAGATGCCACGGAATATTTTCCAAAGGACTCAAAATTTAAGTCTGATATTTTGGATGTAAATGATACAGTCGTTGGCATGCCTTTGACAGAAATTTTAGTAAGCCTACCTAATGACTTGGATTTTGACTTGATTAAGAAATTAGAAAAAGTTGAAAATCAAATCATAGAGATTAATCGACCTAAATCAATTCATTTATTATCTAATATTCAAATGATCAAAAATGCCAATTTTAAATATTCAAATCAAGAGACAATTCCTAATAATGCTCCAGCATTTTTTACTTTAAGGTCAAAACTTCCTCCTTCGTTGCAGGAGAGTTATCCTGTAGATAAAAACTATCGTTTAACTTTATTAGGCAATCCGAATAATGTTGAACAGTATAAAGAAAATTTAAGAAAGACTGAAGCTATCCTGATGTCTCATCATCTTAAGTTTACAGTAAGTGGCCTAAACCATATTCTGATGTTATCTCAAGAATCGATGATTGATATTTTATATAAAAGTTTCTTTTCTGGATTTATAGTCGTATTTCTTTCTACAATTTTTTATTTGAGAAATGGAAAATTACTAATCGCCTTTTTAGTGGTTAGTTTGATTCCCATTTTTTCAGCTTTTCTTTTTATGTATCTAATGAATTATTCTCTAAATATTGCAACTGTTATGACATTTTCAATTGCCTTGGGTCTAGTAGGGGATAGTGCGTTTCATATCATTCATGCTAAGCTCAATCCCTTCAAAAGTTTTCATGACTATTCCTTAGCTGTACTGACCCCAGTTTTAATTTCTGGGCTTTTGCTTTTTATTTGTTTTGCATCTTTTATGTTAAATTCTTTTATTCCCATAAAACAATTTGGGGGAATTTTATCTTTTATTATATTGACTGGAATGTTGCTTGATCTGTATGTCTTACCAAGTTTAATTTATCGTTCTTCTAAACATGAAGAAGCTTATAACAACCATTCACTTTCAAAATTCAATTGAAATGACAGCACCTAATAAGGCCAAACTGGTCAGGGCCATAACTGGACGATGCATTTTGGCAATTCCAGTAGGATTCTTTCCTTTTTTGTAATCATTATACGCCATTAAACCAAGCACTGGTGCCAGAATCATTCCGGGCATATGGATGTAACTAAATCGTTTATGCCATTTTAAATTTTCTGAATCTATCATGGCTTCACTTTTTGGGGCGGTGATAGAAAAATAGGCAGTGGTATAATAACTCAGCAATGTTGCTCCAGCTAAGGCCATATGTAGTTTTAATTCGTCTGCATCTTGAGGGAGCATTGTATGGCCACGAGCTGCTCGATTTCGATTAATATCTCGTTTTGCCATGACAGCTGTGACGAGAGTTCCTGCAGTTAATAAGAGAGTCGTATGGGCCAAATGTTTGTGTGCTTTTAATTTAAAAGTTCTTTGGTCTTGATGACTGCTAGTATATTCACTTTCAGGTATCCGGAGTGAAAACCAATTTAATTCTTTATTATTTAAATTTTCAGTGCTCTTTTGTTCTAGTACAGTTTCAGCATTAAGAGACAAACTGATTAGAGAAATGAAAAGACAAATGAGATAGTGATTTTTAATCATTAGATTCTTCCTATTTTTTTGAAAGTTGCAGTTTTCCTATTATTTTAAATTTTTCATCTACCTTGGCAATAGCAATACTTGGATCTGGAATTTTTGCTTCTACAAAACTAAACTCAGTTTCAAATTCAATTTCAATTGTGCTTTCATTATTTTTTAATTGATAGTCTGCTGTCAAGATTAAAGGTTGGTTCATGATAATAAGTTCAATTGGGACTTGTCCTTTTGCAACAGTTAAGCTGACAGGCTTTTTTAGAAATGCTTCGATTGTCTTATGCTCAACTGCTTTTAAGCATAATTCATGCATTTTAGAGTCTCGCATAGAGCTGTTAGTGTCTAATTGATTGGCCACAATGGAAATGTGCATGCTTTTCAATTCATTTTCGGTCAAGTCATACTCCAGATTAAACTGCTTAGCATAGCCTTCAAATTCTGTCGTGATGAATCCTAGTTTAGTTGATTTCCCAACAAATTTTAAAAATTGAGAGTGATTCTTTACTTCTTTAAAATTAGTCGTTAAAACATTTTGATTAAATTCCTTTGCACAAACAGTATTTATCAAAAAGAGTAAGAAAGATAAGTAAAGTATTCTCATAAACATCTCCTAAGTTTTTTAAAAGAAAAGAATTTTTAATTTAACATTTTTTTTTAGTTGTCTATAATCAGAAAAAATGGAAAGAGTTTCTTCTTCAATTTTAATTCTTTTTTTTAAGAAAAAGAATTTAATGGGTAAAAAAATAAATAGCGTCCAATAACATTTTAATAAAAGAGGTAAAAATATAAATTCGAGAAGCACTATAAAATAATTAGGATGGAGCATCCATCGATAAACGCCAGATGTCTTGATGTCTGCATTAGTAAAGTTAAAGTTTTTAATTGTCCAAAAATAATCAAGTGATTTCATTGACCAAAGTCGAATGATTTGAAATAAAACTAATAAAGTTAAAATTCCATAGGGGAAATTCAAATTGTTTTTAATTAAATATACTTCCGTGATTAAACTCAAAAACCAGATAATATGTAGAGATTTCATTTGAAGACTATCTGAATTTGTAAGTTCACTAATTTTAAAGTTATCTTTCAAATATAATTCATTTCTTTTGCTTAATAATAGTTCTAGGACTCTTTGAAAAACATAAATCAAGATGATCGTGAATTTTAAGCTTAATATGCTAATCATAATGCTTTTATTAAATTAAACTCACTGGCAAATGCAGGACCCATTGCAAGCATTAATCCCAATTGGTTTTGAGTTTGCTTATTTTGACTAATATTTCTTTTTAGTACATCTAGTACAGAAACAGACGACATATTTCCATGCTCTTTTAGACTTTGATAACTTTCTAAAAATGGGTTGGTATCAGCTTTGACAATTTCATTTAATGCATCAAGGACTTTTGGTCCCCCCGGATGAGAAATATAAAACTGAATATTTGAAAGATTTAAATTGTTTTCATTTAAAAAAGTTGAAAGATTTTCACTAACATTGTTTTTGACTATCAGGGGAACATCACCACTTAGAACAATTTGAAAACCAGTGTCTACAATATCCCAGCCCATGATTCTCTCAGTGTCTGGGTAGAAAAAAGAGGCATTCTTTAAAACTTGATATTTGGCAGATTTTTTTAATGGATGATTTTCGCCTGCCATTAAAACCATTGCGGCTCCATCTCCAAAAAGTGAAGTCCCTACGAGATTGGCCACAGATTGATCTTGAAATTGAAAGGTGAGTGAGCAGAGCTCTGTTGCCATCACGATGACCAATTCATCAGGATGGGCCTTTAAATAATCATGGGCCCGATTAATTAATGCCACACCGCCAAGGCAACCTAAGCCAAAAAGCGGAATTCTTTTTGCTCTAGAGTTTAGTTTAAAATGATTCATGAGCCTTGATTCAATCGAAGGGATCATCATTCCGGTGACACTAGTAGAAAAGATGGCGTTGATAGAATCTTGTGGCAATTGATTTTTTTCGAGTATCTCTGCCATATTGGCGATTTGCAGATTTAAGGCAGTTTCGATGAATAGGCCGTTTCGATTTTTAAAACCCATGAGATCTTCATATTGTTCAAGTGGTATAGAAAGATCACGGGATTCCACCGAAGAACTTTTGGCAAATTGATCAACATAGCGTGATTGGTTCGGCCACATTTTTTTTAGAAGCTTATTTATATCTGTTTGAGAAGTTTTGTTTTTGGGAAATTGAACTGAGACATCAATAATATAACTCATAAATTCTCCTTTGAGAAAACCATGTTGATCAAACCTTGAATTGGTGTATAGATATTGCCGATAATCCCGATAAATAAATCTCTTCTGTTTTGAGATTTTTCGAGTATTTTACCAATCAAAGTTACAATTGTGGGACATTTAATAATTTTTTGAAATATTTTATTCAAAAGGGTTTTTTGTAGCAAAGAATACTTTCTTGCCTTTTTATATTCGACTAAAGCAGTTTCAAGGTGCTCATTATTTTTTATTGATAAGTAAAGTTGTTCACTTGACCATAATGCAATCGTCAATCCTTCACCAGTTAGAGGGTCGATAAAACCAGAAGCATCTCCCACATAGGCCAATCCTTCTCCTGCGATAAAAGTGTTTTTATGACTAAGTGGCATGGAAGTATGAATTTCAATATTTTCATCAACTAGATCAAACTCTGATTTCAGCCTTTCAGATGATAAGATTCTTTGATTAATAAGTTCAATTAAATCGTGATTTTTTTGTGAGCGTAAAGTCTTTGTATCTAAAACAATGGAAAAATTAATTTCTTCATCATTGATTGGATTGACTCCACAATAACTTCCATCAGAAAAGACATGCATTTGCCCGAGCCTTTCATTAAAAAAGCTCTTGCGTTTTAAAAAAGCGTGAAGGGCAATTCTTTCATTAGGATTTTTAGGAGAGTGATTGAGGATTCTTGAAACAAATGAATTTCTTCCATCTGCGGCAATAACCAAATCAAATTCTTCGATCTTTTCATTTTCAAAAAACAGTGTCCAGGTTTCATTTGAATTTTTCTTTAAACTTTGTAATTGATGATTAAAGTGAATTTTAACACCTAAATCTTGGGCCTGATTTAAAATAAATTGATCAAATAAAAGACGGTTTATAGAAAGTCCAAAGTTATTTTTTTGATCTGGAAAATGACATATTAAATTTTTTTGATTTTTCGTATCAGCTATAATCATTCCATTGAGTTTTAAAAATTGATTGGCAATTGGTTTTAATAAATGGTGACGATCAAGAATTTTTACGCCCAATGGAGTTAAATACTCCCCGCAAGAACGTCTTTTTATTTCATGGCGTTTTTCAAAAATTTGAACTTCGTGGCCCAATGATTTAAGGAGAAAAGCAGAAAAATTTCCCGCAACTCCAGCACCGATAATGGCAATATTAATTTTTTTCATAATTCAATTATCGCTATATTAAGAAAAAACTCTATAGGTTTAATGACTTAAAGACGGAAAATAAGTCATGAATCTCAGTTGATACGAATGACGGATAGGCGTCTTTCTCATAGGTTAAGAAAGACGCTTAAACTAATTTATTTTAAAGCTTCACGTAGTTTTGATGAGGCCCAGTCCATAAACCAAACAATAGTGGCGATAAGAATAACCAACATTCCCACTTCGTTCCATCTTGCTTGACCTTGATACTGCATTAAAAGGTTTCCAATACCTCCACCACCAACAAGACCAATGACTGTGGCCATACGAACGTTAATGTCCCAACGATAAATAGTATATGACAAATACGGTAAAACAATTTGAGGCACAACCCCAAACCAAACCACTTGAATTGGATGTGCCCCAGTTGCAGTGATTGCTTCAATTGGACCGTCATCAATTGATTCAATTTGTTCAGAATATTGTTTGGTTAATGATGCGATGGAATGGATACATAAAGCAAGCATCCCTGAAAATGGTCCGATACCAACCCAGACAGAAAATACAATGGCCCAAACTAATGGTTCAATTGAGCGTGAAATATTTAATACAGCTCTTAGCGCATTATAGATAAAAAAAGTAATCTTTGATTGATTCATTAAATTTCTAGCTGCAAAAAAACCAAGTAAAAAGGCAATAGGGATGGCCACTGCAGTTGCAATGAAGGCCATATAAATAGTCTCGATCGCTGCGAATAATCCTTGCTCAAAAATTTGAAAGTTTGGATTAAATAGCGCTTTAAAAATTCGCTTTGCCCCTTCTAATCCTTGTTCAGACATAAATTCTTTCATGGAAATTTGAGAAGCGAAGTATCCAGTTAAAAAAGTGAGAAATATAACAAAGTAACCGATAAAGGCAAAAGGTTTACTGGTTGCGGTTTCATCTTCTTTCACTTCAATAAGACCCATCATCCCTCTACCTAAAGAAAGCGGGGTAAAAAATAAAACGAGGGCCAGTGCCAATCCAAAATAAAGTGAATAGAGTGGCTGGTTCCAAGTGAATTCTGGATAACGATTATCTAGATAAATTTTGTCATAAATAACTTTATAAGATACCAATGCAACATAACTCCAAGCAAAGATATCAAAAATTATTGCTTTAACCATTTGAACATTTTTATTTTTCTTTTTCTTAATTATCTGGGCCATAAAAATCCTTAATTAATTGTCACTTCTACTGCTTCTTCACCATAAATTGTCTTAAACCAGTCTTCATTTATTTCAGAAGGTTTTCCTTCATAAATAAGCTTCCCAGCTTTAAGAGCAACTACCCGATGAGCATATTGTCTAACAAGCGATAAAAAATGCAGGTTACAAATAACTGTCACACCTAATTCTTCATTTACTTTTTTAAGATATTGCATAACCGAGTGTGAAGTCGCGGGATCAAGTGATGCCACCGGTTCATCGGCCAATAAAATTTTGGGATTTTGCATGAGGGCCCTGGCAATGGCCACACGTTGCTGTTGTCCACCAGACAAATTATCTGCACGATTTCTTTCTTTACCTTTTAGGCCGACAATGTCGATGTATTTCATCGCCCTTTCTTTTTCTTCTTTTGTATAAAGACCAAGAATTGATTTTAAAATTCCTGTTCTTGAAAGGTTGCCGGTTAAGACGTTTTCTAGAACAGTCTTTCGTGGGATTAAATTAAAATGCTGGAAAATCATTCCAATTTCTGAACGCATTTTTCTAAGTGCAGAACCTTTTAATTTGGTTGTATCAACTCCATTAAAAATGATCTCTCCACTAGTGACATCATGTAAGCGATTAAATGTTCTAAGCATTGTCGATTTTCCAGAGCCTGAAAGACCGATGACAACAAGAAATTCACCCTTAGGCACAGAAAATGAAATATCCTTTAAGGCATGATAACCATTTGGATAAACTTTATTAAGATTTTTGATTTCCAGCATTTTAATTTTCCTAAAATATAATTAAATAATTTTTCTCACTATTATTTGAATAAAGTTGCTGCGTCAGTATTAGTTGCTTTTAATACTTTTCTTAGTGAATCGTAATCTTTATTTGTTGCAGGAACAACACCATCAACAGCATAGATCGTTTTAAAAGTATTTTTACCTTCTTCAGTAGATAGATATTTGTTGATTCCAGCAATGATTTTATCAGTAAGTGCTTTGTCCATTCCCTTTCTAAAAACGAATGGGTCATTTGGAATTTTATCGGTAATTTTTAAAACAGAAACTTTTTTCTCAACGTCTGGAAATTGAGTCATAACTCTTTCTCTAGCGTCTTTAATTTTTCCATCAAATGCATCAGAGTAGAAAGCTGCACCAGCATCAACTTGTCCTTGATAGACCATGGTAATAACGTTGTCATGTTTAATAGCAAAAGTAGTATTTCCTAATTTTACTTTTGCATCGTTCATGATCTTTAATGGGAATAAATACCCTGAAGTTGAAGATGAATCAGTAAAAGCAAATTTTTTTCCATTCAAATCTTTAAGTGATTTAATGTTTGCACTATTATTAACAAAAATAGCTCCAGAATAATAATCTTTTCCATGGCGAAGAGCTTTAAGTTTTGCTTCAGCACCATATCGAGTGTTGGCCAGGATATATCCAAAAGAATTCATAACTGCAATGTCCGCACGACTTGATCCAAATGCCTCAACAACTGCAACGTAAGAAGCTGGGACAGCAGATTTAAAATACAACCCAGTTTCTTTTTCCATGAATTTTAAAAAATGATCAGAGTTGGTCGCAATAGTATTTTGATCAACTGATGGTGTAAAATAGATCTTAACTGGATTATCTCTTGAACCTAATTTTTCTTCAGCAGAAACATTTTGGCTAAAAGCAAATAAGCTTAAGCTTATTCCAAGCGACAGAATAGACTTCAATAACATGACGAACTCCTTTAAAAGTTGAATATTATTACTAAAAATTTGTGAAAAAGTAGCATAAGTAATCTGATTTGGTTAGTCAGGATTGTGTTTTTGTTTCGAATTTTATTAAAAAAGCATGATAATATGTAAAAAATACCAGATTTTAAGAAGTGACGATGTGCATAAGTTTAATTTATTAATTTTTTTTGTTGGGATTCATTTTTCTATCTATGCTGAATCAAACCTCATTTACAAAGATTCAAATAACCAAGGCTATAACAAACTTGAAAGGATTGAGTACATTGAAAAGTTTTTAAAGGATTTTTCAAGTACAGTAAAAAACATGGAAGTGAAGATTGATGAGTCAGAAAAAAAAATAACTGAATTTTCTAAGAGTATTGAGGATTTGAAAAAAGATCTACATAAGCTAGAAAGCAAAGTTAATAGTGAGAAAAAAGAAGAAAAAAAACTAGGGGAGGAAATTAAAAAGACCGCCCAGGAAATCGAAGATATTGATAAAGTAAAAAAGGATATACTCACATTAAAAAATCAAGACATTGAAAAAATTAAACTTGACCTTGAAAAGATGTCAGTTGCGATAAAGATGCTTGAATCTAAATTTAGACAATGAGTTTTATAATTTATTTCTTATTCTAAAGATTTTAAAAAATTTTTGATAATGATCGCTGATTGATGAGAAACCTTAGGGTGAAGGAGGTGGTGAGGCGATCGTTTTTCATTAAAAAGATAAAGCTTATCTGAATTAAAATATTTTTTCATGAAAGGCACGGTATTTTTAAATGATAAGACTCTATCTTTTTTGGTGATGTAAATAAAACTTGAAATAGCTTTAAGAGATTGCATCTCTTTAACGACTTCAGAAGCGAGTTTTTCAATTTCTTCAGCAGCTTTAAGAGGTATTTTTTGATGAAAAAATTGTGGTTCAATCAACATCACTTTTACATCAGGAAAACGAGTTAAGAGATAAAGCAGTGGAACATCAATCAGTTTAATTTTCTTATTTAACAGATGATTTAATTTTGGAAGTATCTTTAAAAAAGGAAAATAAAATGGAGAGATGAGATGAAGAGATTTTACTTTATGATGAAACTTAGGATGATCTATTAAGTATTTGGTGATTAATAATCCACCAGTTGAAAAGCCACTTAAGTGGATTTCATCATAATGAGAAAATATTGCATCTAGGTTTTTTTTAGTATGCTCGTAAAATTGATGGCGAGTAAATTCATTGGCAAATTCTGGATTATTTCCATATCCTAAAATAAGATCGTGCCAAATAAAAAATTGGTCTTTTTCTGGAATACTTTCAGTTAAAAAACTCATTTCATGGGGACTTCCCATGTATCCATGTAATGTATAAATGGCCTTCTTGCTATCTTTGTCACCGGAAATTAGAGGGAGAAGTCCTTTAATTGAATGACATTTCAAATCATAATGAATATGACTTTTATTCTTATAAATCGCTGTAATTTCATCATGAATGGTGTTTTTATCTAAAATCATGGGTGATATTTTCTATTATTTTTTTTATTTAGCCTAGTATTCTATTGAATTATCTAATAAATAGATTTAGAAAGGCTAATAATTCTATGAGTCAATTTCAGTAAGAATTGTTAGTTTCTAGAAAATTTGGAGGATATTATGAGCAAGAGACAGGTCCCACATTTAAGTCTATTAAGTTATGTAAATGGTACAACTCAAGATCAAATTAAATTTGTCGATGACATCATGTTTGGCCTTAAAGAGTATGGTTTCATTGTTTTGAAAGATCATACAATTAAACAGGAAAGAGTTGATAATGCTTATCAACAAGTGAAAGAGTTTTTTAATCTTCCTTTGGAAACGAAGATGAAATACAAGTTAAGTAATGGTGGGCAAAGAGGTTATACTCCATTTAAAGTTGAGCATGCAAAAGATTCAAAGCATCCAGATTTGAAAGAATTTTGGCATGTAGGAAGAGATTTAAGTTCAAGCTCACAATATTTTGGAGTTTATCCAGAAAATGTTTGGCCAACTGAAATTTCAAATTTAAAAGAAAATTTTCAATTGTTATATAGTGAAATGGATAAGACTTCAAAAATCTTATTAGAGGCCATTGGGAAAGGTCTTGATACCAGAGCTGGCTTTTTTGATGAGATGGTCAATGACGGTAATTCAATTTTAAGAATGATCCATTATCCTCCTACCAAAGATCAAGACACTAAAAATTCTGTAAGATCTGCAGCTCATGGAGACATTAATTTGATTACGATGCTTGTTGGAGCAACCGACTCAGGATTACAGTTACTCGATAAAGATGGTACATGGCTTGATGTGCAATCTGGTCCAGGTGAAATAGTGGTTGATACAGGGGATATGATGGAAAGACTTACAAATAGTGTTTTACCTTCAACAATTCATCGAGTGATTAATCCAACTACAGATAGTTCAACTCGTTATTCTATGCCATTTTTTGTGCATCCACATTCAAAAGCTTCGCTAAAGTGTCTTCCTTCTTGTGTAGGAAAAGGTGAAAAGTATGCTGAGATAACGGCAGGAGATTTTTTGAATCAAAGGTTAAAAGAAATAGGACTTTATTAAGCTCTAAAAATATTCCGACTATAAGGCCCAACTATGTTGGGCTTTTTTTTTTCTAGAATTTAGTTACACTATAAGCATGAACGATTCGAAAGAAATAATTAAAAAAAAAGAAACCATTTTAATCATTGGAATTAATTCTTTTGTTGGATCAAATTTAGCTGAATTTTTTAAGTCTGAATTTCGGGTCGTTGGAACTTATCATCATAAATATATTCCTATTAAAGGTGTTTTATCGCTACCCTGTAATGTTCTAAGTAAAGAAGAACTTCAACTTGTCATGTATGCTTTTAAACCAGATATTGTAATTTATGCTGTAGGTTTAACAGGACTCGCTCAATGCCAAGCTTCGCCTAATACTTGTGATGCACTTAACTCAAGTGGATTATTTAATATCACAGAACTTGCTCCTCGTTATGGTGCCCGAGTAATTTATTTATCTAGTCAGTATGTTTTTTCTGGTGAAAATAGAAAATATAATGAAATGGATAATCCAGATGTCCTCACTCATTACGGTAAGGCCATTGCTTCAAGCGAATTTTATTTGCAAAAATCATCACTAAATTATTTAGTGATAAGATGTTGTCCTCTTTATGGGAGAGGAATTAATCCATTGAGATCAAATTTTTTTGAAGTCATGCAAAAAAAATTATTGCTCGGTGAGAGCATGCTCTTTGATGATTTTCTTTCTCAAGGTTTTATTGATATTTATTATTTAGCATTCGTATTAAAAATGTGCATTCAAAAAAATGTATCAAATCGATTGTTGCATTTTTCGACTCAAGATATAGTGACTACTTATCGATTCTTTGAAGAATATTGCCAAGTGTTTGGCGCCTCTGAAGGACTAGGAAGAAAAGGTAAATGGCCATTTCCTGCATTAAAAGGGGTCAGTGTTCCTGAAAGACAAAATTATCATCTAGATATTTTAAATATTGAGGGACTTTTAAAAATTAAAATGCCAACCGTTCGTGAATCTCTTGAATTAACTTATGCAAGGATGCATGGAAAAGAAAATTTGAAATTGAAATCTAGTTCAAGTGATGAAATAAAATTTATCTAAAATCTCCAAGCTCCAGAAATTTTTAAATTGATGACATCAGCATTCTGTTCTGTTTGATCTGAAAAAGTTTCCTTGGTTGAGACTGATTCAACCGAAGTTTCAATGGCCAAGCTTGAAGACGCAGAAACAGTCATCAAATAACCAATTCTTACTTGAGGAATAATAAGTGCCATTCCGCTGGCCACTTCTCCTGAAATTGTGGTTGAACTTTTACCTATTCCACCAATTAAGCTGATGTAATAATTGTTTGAATTATCACTAAACTCAGAAAGGTGATAAGTTAAACCAGCAAGAAGTAATGTTCTAGTTGTGGGAATATCAAGTTCAGGTTGAGAAGTTCGATAAATTTCACTGTCAAATCGAAGTCCAATCAAACCTTCGAAAGTTGGATGAAATTTAAAATTGTAATCGGCTCCTACGTCATAGCCAACTTTTGTGGAATTTTTTTCAGGAGATATAGAAGAAGTATTTTGTGAAATGGCCCCACCATAACTAAAGCGAAGAGCAATGGAATTTAAGTGACGCATTCTTTTTAAAGTTTCTTCAGGAGTAGGTTTTGGCATCAAAACGTCTGAACTACTAATAACATCAATACCAATACTACCACCAAGATGTGAATTTAGATTAACAATTTCATTTTTTTTAAATGGAATTAAAACTTCTTGATTGAGTGGTTTCCACAAACTGTATTCTCGATTAACTTCAACCGCTTTACAATTTATTGAAACAGTTTCGTTTGAAAAAACTATTTCTTGGCCTTTACTAACTCCTTCTTTTAAACCTTTTTGAATCACAAATGTTTTTTTAGTGTTTGAAATAGTCTGAATGATGGCCAACTCATCGGTCGCAAAAATGTTGATTGATAAGAAAAAGAGTAGACTAATGAAAAATGATTTCATTCTTTCATTTTATTGAATCTCTGAGTTTTTTCCACGCTTTTTTCATTTTATTCGCATGTTTGCCAATGAAAATGGTCAAGTATTACCTGGGGTATTTAACCTCTTGAAATTTGAAAACAAGATAAGCTACTAAAATGATTGAATAAGCTGTGACTCATCCAAAATGCACCAAAAATAGCAGACAATATTGATAGAACTTAAAAAAGTAAGGTTTGACTTAACTAAACCCGATAGATGTTAGAGGAGATTCGAGTTTTTGTGATGAAAATAAATAAAATTTTGAAAACAATATTTTTTAAAATTTTTGTTTTAACCAATTTGGTTTGGTTAACTTCTTCATGTATTCCAAAAGCAACAGAGACTCAAGCAGTCTGTGGAACGAATGAAAAATATAATAAAGTAACTCGTAGTTGTTATAGTGTTGCTGAAACTCGCTATACACCAAACCTCACGCTATCTTCTGATTCTATAAATCAAGAAACCTATAAACTTCTCACTTTATCTTATACGGATTTAAATGGGGATAGTGCTACAAGTTGTAGCCTCTCTGGTATTTCATCAAAAATTGAAGCCATATCACCTTTAATAGTAGAAGGCTCAATAGTGACTCAGGCAAATAATTTAAAAACTCAATTAACTTATATGCGTAATCAAATGAATTATTCTACGCTTGCAGAACAAACAGCGAGAAATAATATTGATACCTATTTAACGACGATGGGAACTCACATAACATCTATTCAAAATTCATTCAATCATAGCAATATCAAAAATATTATTGGATTGATAAAAACAGTAGTCGATAATATTAATCTAGAAGTGAATCCTTACCTAAGTGTTACAGCAGTTAATTTTTATTATACCGCTGCTCAAACCGAATTTACGACCTTTCAAAATTATCAAACCTATATTGGAAAAAGTTGTTATTGTACAGGTGGCGTTTGTAAAACTTATGCCATAGGAAAAATTGGACAAAGTGGTTCTGCTGGTTTTAGTTATACTATCACTGATCGAGATGGAGAAAGTGCGGCGAAAAACGTCAGTATTTCAATTTCAGCTATGAGTAATACTGCTACTCATTTACTTCCAGTCGCTAAAGCGGCGGCTTTTACATGTACAGAAAGTAGTACAAGCTCTCCAACCACTTGTAGTTTTACTCTTCCTACAGGCGCAGACTATTTAGGTACTGGTTCATTTGTTTTTACTAAAACGTCTAATCCAAGTCTTGGAAGTGTGACTTGCTCATCGAGTGGAAGTTGTACATTTACTCCAACTTCAGGAGATAGTTTTGGAGGAGCTGCACCGACCTATGCAACGGTGACAATCTCTGATATTGATTATACTGCCAATGTTATTGGGACTTCAGGAAATGCTTTAAAAATTCGTTACTATGATATTAGATCAACCAATACTTCTGTTGATTCATATGCAACAGCTTATCAAAGATATGGTCTACATCAAGATGTGACAGCAGAAAGTTATATTCGCGTGGTAGGAGATACAATCAGAGTGTTTGTTAATCCTACACTTACAACAACAACTCAAATTATTAATCTAATTAATAATGATGCAAAAGCTGCTGCTTTAGTCACGGCAAGTCTTCGAGGTGGTGGATCAGGATCAACTTTAATTAATCCAAGTGCCGATACGGCAAGTGATGTCGCTTTAGCAGGGGCGACTGATTCATGGGATTCTTTTCAATATACAGTCAGTAATGACTATGGCACTTCAACAAATACGGCAAAAGTAATTTTAACTATGACAGCAACAGAAGATAAGCCTGTCTATAACGCTGTAGCCGCAAGATCTTCAACAGGTCTTGAAGATGTGGCCTCTATTGCCATTAATTTAACTCCCACATATTCAGATGCGGAATCAAATGTGGATGCTTGTAATGCAGATACCTCTCATCCGGTTTTTGCTGCAAGCTTTACTCAATTAGGTTGCGATTGTACAACAACTCCAGGACAATGCTGGTTAACCATCGCTCCATTGGCCAATGTTTCAAGTACTTCTCCTTATACAATTTATTATCGAGTAGGAAGTGCTGGCCAATATGCCGACTATACGACTTGGACTGTCAACATTACGCCGATCAATGATGAACCAGTTTTTGATGCTATTGCAGATCAAACAGTGAATGAAGATTCTGGCACAACGAATGTCAGTATTACAGGAATAAATGTCGGTGGTGGTAGTTTCGAATCCACTCAAACTTATACTATGACGGCGACAAGTTCTAACACTGCCTTAATTCCAAACCCAACTATTTCGGCCAGTGGAGCAACAGGAACATTAAGCTTTACTCCGGCCGCGGATAAATCCGGAACAGCAACGATTACTGTGACAATGCAAGATAATGGTGGAACGACAAATGGTGGCGATGACACTTTCTCAAGAACATTTTTAATTACAGTGAATGCAGTTAATGATCCACCATATTTGATAAGTACACTTACCAAAGTTGAAACCAATGAAGGGGGGATCGTTCAATCTGAAGGAATCACTATTGATGAAGATCAAGGTTCCACCACAGATGAAGACGCCAATGGTCTTACGGTTTCAAGTTTAACTTCAGATAATACTTCAGTTCTTCCAAGTAACAAAATTTCTATGTTTTATGATTTAAATGATAATGGACTTATCGATGCGGGAGAGTCTCGAGCTGTTGGCGCCACCTTAGAAAGTGCAGCAGGTCTCGATTCAAAACTTCACAAGCTCTATTTTAAATTTGATCCAGTGGGTGGGATTTCCGGAAATTCAAACATAACAGCTGTTTTCTCAGATGGGGGGTTAACCACCACTCTAACTTTTTCATTCGTGGTAAATCCTGTTTCGGCCTTGCATGGTGGTTGGAAAAATATTTCTTCCATCGGATTAAAAACTGATAAATCAGGAGCTCCAGTTAATTCAAGTGATATACAATGTAATTATAATCAATCAAGCACGACCACTGTTCGTTGTAGCGGGGCAGATTGTACGGGAAGTGCCAGTCCCCATGGAAATATCGTACCAGATGCCGCGAAAGTTCTCTATTGGGATTCGGCCGCTAAAAAATGCTATCGCTCTCAATCTGCAAGTAAATTTTCTTGGATTGAAATTAAAACCAGCTGTCCGGTAACCCAATCCACTAGCTTATGCTCAGGACACTGTTTACTATCAAGTTCAGATACAGTACCGACTCCAACAAGTGTTCCTCAATACTATTTTAATTATGATACGAATACTTGTTATATTTCCAATGCCACCACGGCCAATACTGATTGGGAGACTTATGTACCATCAAAAGTAACGCTTGAATGGAATGCTTTCACCTTAAATGGAAGTGGAGCTGATTCAGATGCCTCTATTTCAGGATATAATGTTTATCGAAGAGAAGCTTCTAAAGATTATAATTTTAAAGATGGTTTTTTGAAAACTGTTTCAACAGATACTAAATCAGTGACCGGTTCAAGTACTTTAACTTTCACCGATAAAACAGCAGTCGCTGGAAAAGTTTACTACTATTTGGTGAGACCAATTGATAGCAAGCATAGTCTTTCGACTTATACACCAGAAGTTTTCTCTGAAATAAGAGTCGTTGCTCCAACGGCTAATTACTCTTTTATCCATCGATGGATGGTTAATCAAGAAATGTGTAATAAAATGCACATGACGACAACGACAAGCAATGCCGTTGATCCGACAAATAACTATCGCTGTCCATATGAAGGTCCTGGTTCTACTGGAACGCATTTTGACATTGGAAAAGATTTACTTGTTGATATGAATGAAATGGGTTGTCCTTACACTGCTGCACCTGCTTGTTCTGGTAATGGATGTATTGGTATTGGAAATCCAAACTCATTAACTCTATCAAGTTTTGTGGCCAACGATGTATTCTATGACCGAAGTTCTGGTGTTTGTTACATTTACAGTGGAGCGACTTGGAATACATTTGAATCAGCAACCAATCCACAAATTACAGCATCAGCAGCAAAATACAATAGTGCTTTAAATCCACCGTTAACGAATGTGACTAATTCAAAGGCCATCACAACCTGTGGATTAAGATCAGCACCAACAATGTCATGGCCTGTAACAGCACTTCCTGCACCTGAACTTCCGTCTAAAAAAGAATATATGGCCTATTCAGCTCATTCCACAAGTTTAACCGATCCACAAATCACTGAAATGGAAGAAGGGGCATCGTTAAATGTTCAATCTCGTTGTAACGGAAGTGGCGCTTCTGGACTTGAAAATACTTATACTGATTCAAATATTCCTTCTTCTAGTTATGCATTTTCAGTTTCAGGAACTTTTTCTTCGCAAATTAGATCTCTTTATACAGGTTCTGTGCAATCAGGAATAAGCTATGGAACAGAGACATGTTCTTCTAGATATGGCGTGCAAGATGTTTACGGTAATGTTGCTGAATGGGTTCTAGAACAAATTAGCTGTGTAAATGGTGATAATTCAATTTGCCGATCGTACAATGATGCCTCGACGACGAAAGATGAGCTTTATTATAATTTTGGTGGTGGAAATTATTATGCCATGGATTTAATCACAGGACCTTTTAGTGACGTTAATGCCAGTGGTGTAGCCGATGCGGGAGATGCGTATCTTACTTCATGGGATTATAAAGATGAAAGTTATAATGCAGGAAAATTTTCATTTCCACTAGGGATACCAATCAATGTTGATATTGCATCTATCGGTGCTTTTAGTGGGGCAAATTTTTTAAATTATTTATTAGATATTGGACCGACTTCAGGAATCACCATGAATCAATTACATGAAGACGGTATCATTGTGAACGGATCTGATATTAATAACGATGCGACAGATAGAGCGGCTATGGCCGTTGGGGGAAGTTATCTCTCTGGTAACCGAGCGGGAAGATATAGTATTGAGTTTGTTCCATTAGATGCGAGCAATACTGGTCCAGATATTGGCTTTAGATGTGTCATTCCAGTTGATAAAGCAAAGTATCCAACTGATTCTGCCCATACCTATAGTTATTAGATTGAATTAGCGCCAATTTTTTTTTAGAATTAAATAAACAAGGATGTTTATGTTAGGTTCGATTTCTCTGCTTATTTTTTCAAATATTTTTATGACTTTTGCCTGGTATGGTCATTTAAAAAATCATCAGGATTCTCCATTATTTAAAATCATCATTATTTCTTGGCTTATTGCATTTGTGGAATATTGCTTTCAGGTTCCGGGCAATCGCTTGGGAATAAAATATTTTACTCTTCCACAGTTAAAAATTATTCAAGAGATTATTACAGTCGTGGTGTTTTCCTTTTTTTCAATTTGGTACATGAAGACACCGATTACTAAAAATTTTTTCTATGCTTTTTTATGTATTTGTTTAGCTTCATACTTTGTTTTGAAAGAAACATATAAAGGATAAATTTATGGGTAAAGTAATAAGTTTTATCAATCAAAAAGGAGGAGTGGGAAAAACCACCATGGCCTTTAATATTGCTCATGCTTTAAAAGAAAAAAATAAAAAAGTTCTTTGTATTGATTTAGATCCTCAAGGAAATCTATCATTTTTAATGAATGGTCAATCAGAAACTCATCTATTTCATCTTTTGATTAATTCAATAAAAGAATTAAAATATTTACATGGAAATGCCCTTTTATCTGAAGTGATTAAAAAAGGGGAGATCGATTTAATTCCCTCGGGATCTGATCTATCTGGTTTTGAGCTTACAGTGGCCAGTGTAAAAATCCCCAGACAACTTATTTTAAAGCGATTTATCGACCAATATGATTTAAAAAATCGCTATGACTACATCATTTTAGATTGCCCGCCGACACTTGGACTTTTAGTCATCAATGCCCTCTGTGCTTCAGATGGTGTGATTGTTCCATTTAAGCCGGATGATTTTTCAAAACTTGGACTTAAAGGCTTCTATGATGTCTTAGACGAAATTGATGATATGGGGATAGTTGTGGCCCCTGATATAATTTTACATATTCCTAATTTAGTCGATCGAAGAAAACAACACCAAGAGGATTTGAGTGATATTGCAGAAGGAATCATTGTTTCTATGGGGCAAAATAAAATAAGCGATGCGGTCTTAAATAAAAATGCTTTTAATAAAATACTTTCGCAAAAAAAATCTGTTTATGATTTTCATACAAGTGAGTTTAATGAACTTCAAAAACAATTTTCAAATATGGCAGAAAAAATAGTGGAGTGGGATCATGACAAAAACTAAAAACCCTTTATATGTAGTTACCAATAATGGAGAAGATGTGGAAAAAGTAGATTCAATTTTAGAACTTTTATTAAAAAAATCTGGACTAGATAAATTTATCCCACTTTTTGAAACTATTTTGAAAATGCTTTTATCGCAAGTAGAAAGTTATCCGGTTTTTATGGAAGTGAAAAAAGTTTTTGATAAACTTTTTGAAAAATTTATTGTTCTTTTATTTGAACTTCAGAATTTGGCTCCGAAGAAGGGATAGATTCATCTTTATTTTCCATTTCTTTTTCTTCTTCCGGATCAAACTTTAAATCAAAGAAATCCATAGATTCTTTTTTGGCTTCTTTTTCTATTTCAATTGGATTTGAGATTTTATTAAAATCTAAACTTCTTCCCATAATTCTTCTTTGTCGCTTAAGGACATATCGAGAAGGCTTGTTGATCTTAAATTTTATTGGATTAGGTAGAACGGCTGCCATGAGTGAAGCTTCTGCCGTGGAAAGTTTATTTGCTGATTTTTTAAAATATTTATTTGCGGCACTTTCCACTCCATAAACTCCAGGACCTAATTCGATGACATTTAAATAGACTTCAAGAATTCTCTCTTTTGGCCATATAAATTCAATTAAAACTGTAAAATATGCTTCTAAGCCTTTTCTTAAATAAGATCGTGATGGCCATAAAAATACATTCTTTGCTGTCTGCTGAGAAATTGTGGACGCACCTTTTTTATTTTTGTGCTTTTTATTATATTCAATGGCCTTAGAAATTGCTTCAAAATCAAATCCATTATGCTGAAAAAATTTATAATCTTCGGCCTTAATGACCGCAGTTTTCATCGACTTTGAAATTTTATCAAAGCTGACCCATTGATGATTGATGCCAACTATTTCTTTTGCAAAAATTGATTGAGCACTTCGAATAAACATTAATGGGGTGAAATAAACTGGAATGAATCGCAAAACTATAACTAAAAATATTGAAAGGATAAAAGAATACAATGAAAAAATGAGTGCCTTTTTAAAAAAATATTTAGAGAATATAAATCGAAAAATTTTTCTGATCATAAGGCCTGATAAAAAGGTATACCGATGGAAACTCCCCACATGGAAATTCGACTTTGATTTTTTGACCAATCAATATAGTTAAGTTCTAAAAAAGAAGATTTGCCGTAACGAAGCCATAAATTTTTATATGATTCCCCAGATGTGGTTAAAAACATACCATAAGTTAGATGATAATTTTCTCTTTCAAAAGCATGCTTGTAAATGACTTCAAATCCTTGGGGGTACAATATTCCAAACTCAGTTTTGTCATTTTTTGAATACTGATAGTGGAGTCCTTGAAATCCTAATAATGTATTGAGTAATATTCTTCCATCGAAAATTTCAGCTAAATCATATGAGAAGTAATATCCAGAATTATTAAAAAATGATTTTCCATATAAAAGCGCATCAAAGGCCTTTAAAGATGATGTTTCTGTTAAATCAAACTTTCCATAAAGCATAAATGACGGTGCAGGTGTAGAATTTATTTCGTTTGTTTGGAGAGACGATTTATACATGTATGGGCCTAAACCAAAAGCGAGTTTAAGTCGATGGTATCTTGCCGGTAACTTGGCACTTAATGTGAGTGTTTGAACTTGCCCATCTGAATTGAGAACTTTAAATGCTGTTTTAGATGTTTCATTAAAATAAAAAATAAAAGGAGGAAAATTCTTGTTTAATGTTCTTAAATTGGTAGAACTTAATGTGACTTCTAGTCTTGGAAACTCAGAAAAAAGTTCACCAATTTTTTCAAGCTTACATCCCACGGAAACATACTCATCATCAATACCTTCAATTTTTATTTCATAAGGAGCACAGGAATAGTCAATAAGCTGCTTAGATTTGTTAGCAAATTTTGAATTCGCATTAATTTCAATTTTGTCTATGAATTCTTGATTTTGAAAAATGTTAATTTGCTGTGGGTTAAAAAGATCAACATAGACCTTTGAATGATATGATTCATTTTCATAAGTTGGGATAATGGTTTTACTTAGATAATGAACTTCAACAAATTCTAATGCTTTTGAAAAATTTAATTCTAAAAGTACTCTTGGAGTTAAAAGATTTGACTCATTTCTTATCCATTGAATGGAGTGAGGATGAAATTTTGCTTTTATATTTGGGTTTTGATTAATAATCGTGAAGTCTTTTAAGTCGATATTAACCCTTGATTGTCCGACAGAAAATTTTCCTATACTGAAAGTTTGAGCACAAATATTAAATGTATTAAAAAGTACTAAGAAGATTAAATATTTCATAAATTATCGACTTCGTATTCTTCTTGGTTTTTTGATATTATTTGAATCAAGTTCGATAAACAAATTTTCTTCAAACGGTTCCTCGACTGATTTTTGAGGAGATAATTTATCTTTTAAAATACCAGATTGAGTTAAATTGATTTCATCGGAGTCAGATAAATTCTCAATCGCTTTTTCTTTTCTTTCAAATTCGAGGAGTTCATTTTTTAAACGAGTATGTAGGCTTGGACGAAGTGGGGTATTAATTAAAGATTCTTCATCCGAAATCCACTCTTCATCTGAGTCAATTTCTTCAGAAAAACCCTGATCAATCTGATTTTGATAAAAATTAGCAAGGGTATTCCAATTAACTAGAAAACTTAAGAAAAGAAGGCCAAATTTTATATTTTTCAACATATATTTATTTTAACTTGATTAAAATTGAATGCAATCTTATTTTAATTTTGTTATCTTCTTTTTTATTACGGGGAATCATTTTTAATGCAAGAAACAGACACAATCTTAAAAAACTATCATTTTCATTTGCCCGATGAACTAATAGCTCAAAGACCTATAGATGCTATCAAGAGAGATCTTTCAAAACTTTTAGTTTATAATGAGAACGATGATTCAATAAAACACGACTTTTTTACTAATTTAATGAATTTTCTCCCCAAAGATTGTTTACTAGTTTTTAATCAAACGAAAGTTTTTCCCGCCAGACTTTTTGGAAAAAAAGTAACTGGTGGAGAAGTTGAAATTTTCTTATTAGATATAAACTTTGCTCAATCTGAAAATCTTTTTTACACGGTTTTTATAAAGTGTTCTGGCAAGAAAAATCTTGATTTGAAAATTTTATTACCGGGTGAAATCGAAGCGGTTGTTTACAAGATTTTATCAGATGGTACTTTTATTATTAAAACTAATCGCACTATTACTGAAGATTATTTAAATGAATTTGGAATTATTCCTATTCCCCCTTATATAAGAAAAGGGGAAGCGGATGAAGATGATCGAAGTCAATATCAAACAAAGTACGCCAAAAATACAGGCTCAGTCGCGGCCCCAACTGCAGGTCTGCATTTTTCTGATGAATTACTTATGAAGCTCAAAAAAGGAGGAATAGACTGTGCTTTTGTTACTTTGCATGTAGGAATAGGCACGTTTAAACCCATCAGTGTAGATAATATTTTAGATCATCAAATGCATTCAGAAAAATTCTTTATTGATGAAGAAAATTTATTGAAAATTAAAAAGGCTAAAAATGTAATTGCCGTTGGAACAACGACCTTAAGAGTTTTAGAAAGTATCTATAATGAAGAAATTTTGCCTGATGAAGTGTATTCCACCAGTATCTTTTTGTATCCAAGTAAACAAATTAAGAGTATTGTAGGGCTCATAACTAATTTTCACTTACCTGAATCAAGCCTACTTATTTTAGTAGCAGCATTAATTGGGAGAGAAAAAGTTTTATCCCTCTATCAAGAGGCCATTAATCTTAAGTATCGTTTTTTTAGTTATGGGGATGCCATGTTGATTTTAAGGAAAAACCTAACGAAGTATTAAAAATGAGTAGAAAAATATTTGAAGTCAAAAACAAATCGAAAAAAGCTCGAACCGGTACCATCAAGACGGCGCATGGTGATATTCCAACTCCCATTTTTATGCCAGTTGGAACAAGGGCCTCAGTCAAAACTTTATGGCAAGAAGAGCTTTTAGAGATGGATGCGAAAATTATTCTGGGTAACACTTATCATTTATACCTAAGACCAGGGCATGAATTAATTGAAAAAGTCAGTGGTGACTTACATCGATTTATGAACTGGAAAAGACCTATTTTAACCGACTCAGGCGGCTTTCAAGTATTTTCACTCTCATCACTTAATAAAGTGACTGAAGAAGGAGTGATATTTCAATCTCATTTAGATGGATCAAAGCATCTACTTAGTCCTGAAAAATCCATGGAAATTCAAAAGGCCTTAGGGTCAGATATAGTGATGATGTTCGATGAGTGTCCTGAGTTACCGGCAACCAAAGAGAGATTGGCGAGCAGTATGGAGTTAACTCTTCGTTGGGCCAAGAGGTGTCGTGATTATCCTTTAAGAGAATATCAGAATTTATTTGGTATTATCCAAGGGGGTCTTCATCTTGATCTTAGAACTGAATGTATGGAGAGACTCAAAAATTTAGATTTTGAAGGATATGCTCTTGGTGGACTTTCTGTTGGAGAAAAAAATGAAGAGATGGTTCATTTTTTAGATAATTTTGTTCATACCATGCCTGAAGACAAACCCAGATATCTTATGGGGGTTGGAAAACCCATGGATTTGTTAAATGGAATCAGGGCCGGAATAGATATGTTTGATTGCGTGCTTCCAACTAGAAATGCCCGAAATGGACAATTTTTAACTTGGAGTGGACCTTTAAATATTAAGAAAGAACGCTTTCGGGAAGACATTCTTCCACCTGATCCAGAGTGTGATTGTAAAGTTTGTAAAAACTATACTCGGGCCTATGTTCGTCATTTATATACAGTGGGAGAATACTTAGCGGGTAATATGATTACTTATCATAATTTGTATTTCTACTTGCGTTTAACAGAGCGCGCCAGAGAGGCTATTGATCAAGATAAGTTTGACGAGTTTTATTTCAAGTTCTATAACTCTTTTAACTCAAATACTTGGGTTTAATAGAAATTTTTATTTTGAGGAATTTTATGTTGTTAATTTTAAGTTTATTTACTACTTCTGCTTTTGCTCAAGCTCAAACAGCAGCAAATGCGAATCCTATGTTGCAATTTTTACCTCTAGTGGCAGTGTTTGTTTTATTTTATTTTTTAATGCTTAGACCTCAAAAAAAGAAAATGGAAGAAGAGCAAGTGATGTTATCGGCCCTTCAAAAAGGGGACGAAGTCTATACAAAATCTGGTTTTATCGGAACCATTTACGGTTTGACTGATAAAGTAGTGACACTAGAAGCTACTGAAGGTGTAAAATTTAAGGTTTTAAGAAGCCAAGTTGGTGGCCTACTTAAAAATATTTTAGAAGAGAAAAAGTCTTAATTTTAAAAGAGGTTTCCATGTTTGGTTTAGGTGCTGGAGAATTATTACTTATTTTTATTATTGCCCTTCTTTTTTTAGGTCCGAAAAAACTTCCTGAACTTGCCAAAGGTTTAGGTCAGGCCATGAAAGAATTTCAAAAGGCCCGTGAAGATGTAGTGGCGGAAATTCAAAAACCTCACGCTGAATCAAAAAAAGAAAATGTTGCAGTTGAAGCGGTTGAGACTCCTGTAACATCCGAAGCTAAAGATTCTTCAAAACAAGCATAAATTCTTTGAATTATAAAAACTCTTAAACTATACTTTTTTGGATATACAAAAAAGTATAGTTATTCTAAAGGGAGTTTTTTTCATGAAAACCAGTTGGTGGTTGCGTTTTTCAACGCTCATCGTCTTTATCGTTTTATCTGTTCTCATTTTATTACCAACAGTTTTAAAATTCGACGAAGGCGGCAAGTATCCTTTCAAATCAAAAATTAATTTAGGTCTAGATCTTCAGGGTGGTCTCTATATGATCATGGGGATCGACTTTAAAAAAGTTTATCGAGACGAAGTGAAAACTTATGCTCGAAAAGTAGAAGGGATTTTAAAAGATCAAGAAATTGGTTCTGTTATTGGTAATCTTGATGAAACAGATGCTCTTGATCCAAAGCAGATCATCACCTTAAATAAAGCTTCAGATATGGAAGCGGCTAAAAAGAAAATTAAAGAATTCTACGCTGGAAATATTCGTATTACTAAAGAGGAAGGAAGCAATTTAGAAATCGCCCTTTCTTCTTTAATCAAACAACAAATTGAAGAACAGTCTGTTGGAAAATCTATTGAAGTTATTAGAAACAGAATTGATGAATTCGGAGTTACTGAACCTGAGATTTTGGCCCAAGGAAATGATCGAATTATTGTTCAACTTCCAGGTGTTCGCGATATTGAAAGAGCAAAAGACTTAATTGGAAAAACAGCTCGTTTAGAATTTAAAATCGTCAATGATACAATTCCTGGTACGACATTGATGGGAATCATGGATAAAGCAAAAGCTCAAGGCATCGTTTATAAAAAAGGTGATCGCTTTTCAGACTATCTTAAAAAAATGAATGAATTAGCAAAATCAGATCTTCCTGAAGGATATGAGCTAGCTTTTGAGAAAAAAGTAAATAAAGCAACTGGCGAAGAGGCCAATATTCCTTACGTTGTAGAAATCGCTCCAAGAATTACTGGTGATGATTTAGCCGATGCTCGAGTCCAAATTAATCAACAGGAGCAAACTCCTTATGTTTCGATGGAATTTAAACCTCAAGGGGCAAAACGTTTTGAAGATACGACAGGCGAAAATATCGGAAAAAGAATGGCAGTTGTTTTAGATGGAAACGTTTATTCAGCTCCAGTTATTCAAGCCAAAATTGGAGGAGGTCATGCTCAAATCACTTTAGGTGGAGCAGGAAATTACAATCAAATTATGGCAGAGGCGAGAGATCTCGCTTTAGTTCTTCGTGCTGGTGCACTTCCAGTTCAACTTGATTTCTTAGAGCAAAGAACCGTTGGACCAAGTCTTGGTAATGATTCTATTGAAAAAGCAAAATGGGCTTCAATCGTTGGTTGTATGCTCGTATTTATTTTTGCAGTTTTCTATTATCGTGCATCTGGAGTTATTGCAGTTGTAACTTTACTTTTAAACGTACTTTTTACCGTTGCTATTTTAGTGGCAATTGATGCGACTTTAACTTTGCCAGGTATTGCCGGTATTGCTTTAACCGTTGGTATGGCAGTTGATGCCAACATTATTATTTATGAGAGAATTAGGGATGAGTTACGACGTGGCTTAAGTTATATGAAGTCTTTTGAGTTAGGTTTTGCTCATGCTCTTTGGACGGTCTTAGATGCCAACATTACTTCAGCAGCAGCTGGATTATGTTTATTAAATTTTGGAACTGGTCCAATAAGAGGTTTTGCGGTAACTCTTTTAATTGGTATTGCGGTGACCGTTTATACTGCATACTATGTTTCAAAGATTTTCTTTGAACTATATATGGATAAAGTAGACGGTAAAGAATTAAGTATTTAATTGGAGTATAAAATGATTGAATTAATAAAACATGGAACAACTTTTGATTTCGTATCTAAAATTAAATATATCACCTCAATTTCTGTTCTTTTAGTGATTGTCTGTTTATATGGAATTTTTAATCATATGAATTATGGCGTAGACTTTCGAGGTGGAGCTGAAATTCAAGTAAAGTTTGGATCAAGTATTAAGCTTGATCAACTTCGAGTAGAACTTGAAAAAGGTGGCTTTAAAGGTATTAGCGTTCAAACAGTTGGAGAAGAAACTGAGAATTCAGTATTAATAAAAGTACAAGCAGCAGAAGGTGAATTAAATAAAATTACAGAAGGAGTCAATGCCACTTTAAAAACAGCATTTAGTGGAGTGAATGTTGATGTTCAAAAAGTAGATATCGTTGGACCAAAAGCAGGTAAAGAACTTCGATTTTCTGCAGTTCAGGCCATGGTTTGGGCGATTTTATCAATCATGATTTATATTGCGATACGTTTTGACGTAAGATACGCACCAGGTGCAATCGTTTCTTTAGTTCACGATGTAATTGTGATCGCAGGTTTAGTAGCTTTTACAGGTAGAGAATTTTCTCTTCAAACAGTTGCAGCTCTTCTTGCCATAATCGGTTATTCCATCAACGATACTGTAATTGTTTATGATCGAATTCGTGAACACGAAGAGACTAATAAAGATATTCCTCTCTCTATCCATGTAAATAATGCAGTTAACGATACCCTATCAAGAACAATCGTAACTTCAGGTGCTACCTTACTTGTTTCAGCAACAATGTATTTTATGGGAGGAGCGGCCATTAAAGATTTCTTTTTTGCCATGTCTGTAGGGATTATTTTTGGAACATATTCTTCAATATATGTTGCTGGGGCAATGACCATTTTTGCCGATAATTGGACAAGAAAATCTAAAGCAAGTAAAAATGAAAAGGCCCTTGCTTAGTACATTTAAAATAATATTTTTAATTTTGGGAAGTTTCATTATAACTTCCCAAGTTTTATCGCAAGATACGGTGATTGAAAATGGTGATCACTCAGATGCTGTTGTTAATGAAGCTTTAAAAGATACCAATGCAGTAGAAAAAAAAGAACCTTCTAATAATTCTACGATCCCATCTCCAACTCCAACAAATAATCCAAATGTAGAAAATAAGCCTCAAGAAACACCAAAGGAAGAATTAACTAAAGCAGATGAGCTTTCAAGTTTTTTGCAGCAAGGTGCTGGGAAAACCAAACTTCGTTTAAATAAAGGAAGTGGAGATCCTACAGATGATTTAAGATTGGAGCTGGAGAATTTTTTGAGGCAGGCTAATAAACTTCCGGCAAAAAAACAAGCATTTCACCAGTTGGTTTCTCTTACTTTAGAAGAAGTTAGAAAAATTCCTGAATCTGAACTTGATAAAAACTTATTCGGAAAAATTGAAAATCCGACTTTAAAGGAAGTTTTAGATAATAATCCCAAACATAAAATTTTTTTTAAAGAGTTAATTAAAGATAAAACTGCACTTGTTGAATTAAGCAAGATCTTGGATGATTTTAATCTGATTGTAAAATTTTTAACTGTCATGGTTTTAACATTTTTTGTTGGTTTTATGGTCGATAGATTTTTTAAACATGATAAAAGATCTACATTTGGAAAAGTTAATGTCTTTTTCTTTAAGATTTTTTTTATGCTAGGGCTGAGATTAAGTGTTATCTATTTTTTCTTTGGAGAAAATTTAAGACCAGCATTTGAGCTGGCCTTAAAAGTCTATAATAATTAATTTAAAGTTTTATCAGTAATTTCAATTAAAACATCAATGGCCTGATCATTGCTTAATTTAGGATTAGATTTCTTAATAAATTCTATTCTATCATTTAATATAAGACCCATTTGATTTGTTTGATAGAATTCTATAATTTCATTTTGAATTTTATTTGCAATTAATCTTTTTTGATCAGTTGAAAGGACAGTTGTTTCAGTAGTTGCAATCGTTAATGCCGTTGTATAAATTGTTTCGGCCAAAGTTGAAGCGATAACTTCTGTTGATGCTTCAAAGGCCATGATATTGGTATTGAAGGCAATAGCAAGTCCAATAATTATTTTTTTCATAAAATCCTCGCTTTTTTATTTTGAATTTATAATTCTTAATAAATTTAGCATTTTTTTTAATCAGATTGTTTTTTCTAGTAAAAATTACAGGTTTTAACCTTAACTTTTAAAAAACTTATATAAATGAATGCATGAAATTAAGATCAATAGGCCTATCTATTTTAGTCATGAACGGCATCATTTTTGGTGCAATCTTATTGATTATCTATCCTGTAATTTCAATGGTTTACAATGTAAAAGATCTAAAGGAAGAATATGTTCAAGTAAGCTCCTCAAATTCTACTGTAGTCTATGAAATAACTAAAAACCGTCCTAAAGATTGGGTCCTTATAACTGAAGTTTCAAAATTTGTTCCTGCGGCCATTATCACCAGTGAGGATGGAAAGTTTTTTCATCATCAAGGATTTGATTTTGAACAGATTAATAAAGCAATTGCCTCAAATAGGAAAAATAAACAAAAAATAAAAGGTGCTTCGACGATTACTCAGCAATTAGTGAAGAATATTTTTTTAAATAAAAGTAAAAACTACATCAGAAAAGCGAAAGAATTTTATTTAACTTATTGGCTCGAAAAAAATGTTTCTAAACTTAAAATTCTTGAAACTTATTTAAATGTCGTAGAGTTTGGAAAAGACTTGTATGGAATTAAAAATGCTTCAAAGTTTTATTTTAAAAAAGATCCAAAGTATTTGACTCCAAGAGAAGCGGCCTTTTTGGCCATGCTTCTACCTAGTCCAAAAAAATATTCAAAATCTTATTATAAAAAAGAATTAACACCTTATGCCTTTAAAACTGTTACAGATATTCTATTTAAAATGAGAATGAGCGGATATATATCCGAGCAAATGCTTCAGGCACATTTAGCGACACCTTTAAGTTTTGAATCAAATCCAATGAAATACGTAGAAGAAATTCAATATGTGGAATCAAGTACTGATGAATTACTTGATGAAAATGATGATGATGAATCTCATTATCCCGACAATGATTCTCGGGATAATTAAATAATTTCCTTGAATCTTGTTTTATTGACTAAAAAACCATTATAATTTTTCGATGAATCAGGTCTTAAATCATTCCAAGCTGGCCTATAAAATATGGTTAGATTTTATCAAAGATCGTAAAGGAATTTATTTTCTTGGGATTTTGTCCGTATTTTTAACCAACGTCATGCAAATTCTTGCTCCAAAAAATATTGGTTGGATTATTGATTTTTTTGCCAATAAACCCATCCCTTCTATTTTAGTAAGTGAAAGTAGATACGATACTTTTATCAACTTATTTGCAGTTTTGATTTTATCTAGAGTTTTTATCAATATATTTCGTTTTATGTGGAGGAGAACTTTAGGAAGACAAACTCATCATGCTTGCGGATTACTTAGAAGGAATGTTTGGGACCATGTTAGATTTTTTACTAAAGATGATTTGCAAAATAAGTATTCAAAAGGTGTACTTATGAATGCTCAAGTTTCAGATACTAATTCCGCAAGATTTATTTTTGGTTTTACCCTTGTTGCGATCGCTGATCTTATTTTCTTAGGTTTGACCACTTTTTTGTCAATGGCCTTTATTAATTTAAAACTGGCCAGTATTTCATTCTTCGTTTTACTTTTTGTTCCTTACTTTGTGAGAATTTTATCCCGAAATGAGGTAGAGCAATATAAAAAAATTCAAGAAGTCTTAGGTGAGTTTAATGATCTTTCTACTCAGGCCATATCGACAATTCGTTTGCAAAGACTTTCTCAAACGGGAGATTTTTGGGAAAAAAGATTGATGGAGTCGGCCAGCAGACATCGAATTGAAAAATTAAAAGGAATCAATATTTCACTAAGCTACATTCCTGTCATGGGGATTGCCGCGATTACTTCATATCTTATTTTATTTGTCGTAGGAATTTGGTTTTACTTTGAAAAAAAGATTACGGTTGGAGAGTTTATTTCCATGCAAGGATTAATTTTTTTATTACATGATCCTTTGATGACTTTTGGATTTGTTGTATCTGAATGGAGAAAAGCTTTTACTGCACTTGAAAGATTAAGTCAGGTCTATTTTCAGTCTAAAGATTTAAATTTATTAAATGAAAGCCAGTTAAAAATTGCTGGTGAAATTGTTTATGAAGTAAATGATTTGAGTTTTGAGTATCAGCCTTTGAAACCTGTCATATCAAATTTAAATTTACAAATTAAAAAAGGTGAAAGATTAGGGATTCTAGGCCCAATCGGTTCTGGCAAATCGACACTTTTAGAAATACTTTCTGGAATAGAAAGAAAAAATAGTGGTGAAGTGAAATTCTTTGGACGAAATTTTGGTGACTATTCTCACGAGTATTTAAGATCAGTTATTTCAATTGTTCATCAAAAACCATTTTTATTTGCTGATTCTATTCGCGCTAACATCAATCTAGATCAGAGTCTATCAGATGATCAAATTTGGTATTATCTGGATTTGGCCTGTTTAAAAGAAGATGTCATAGCTTTTACAGATGGATTGGATACTCAACTAGGTGAGTGGGGAATCAATTTGTCTGGCGGGCAAAAGCAAAGATTGACTCTGGCTCGGGCCCTTGCTCGAAAACCTGAAATTTTACTCTTAGATGATTGCTTAAGTGCAGTTGATACTATTACTGAGGAAAAGATTTTAAAAAATTTAGATCATGCTTTTAAAGATATGACGATTATTTGGGTCGCCCATCGAAAAAGTACATTAAAGTATTGTCACCGTTTACAAAAAATTGGAGACAATCATGTTTAAATTTAAAAAGAAGAAGATTTTACAACCTCAAAAAACAAAGACTGAAACATATCTTTCCCTAGATGAACAAGATGAATCAATGCTAGATCATTTTGCATTAGGGGATAAAATGTCTTTAAAAATTCTGTTGAATTTTTCTTATCCTTATCGATGGAAATTTCTTCTTTCATTGACTCTACTTATTTCAAGTTCTTTGTTTGCATTGTTATCTTCAAAATACATGGGAAATTTGATTGAAGAAGGATTGATACAAGAGAATCAAACCAAAGCGTTTCAGTTTTCAGCCTTAATTATTTTTTTCGAATTATTCAGTATGCTTTTTATTTGGCTAGGAAGAAAAACTTTATCGTTTGAAGCCAGTAGAGTTATTTATGATATTCGGAAAAAGCTTTTTAATAAATTGCAAAATTTACCAATGAGTTTTTATGATCGTCAGCCCCAAGGAAGAATTGTGACTAGGGTGACTCACGATGTAGAAGGGATCGAGGATTTTTTTACTTCAGGTCTTGGAAATATGCTATCTGCTTTTATTACAACTGTTTTATCAGTCGTTGCTATGCTTGCCACTGATTTAAAACTAGGTCTTATTATGGCCATCTCTATTATTCCTTCGATCATTTTAACTTTTATAACCAAAAATCTTCTTCGGGACTCAAATCGAAGAGTTTCAAAATTTTCTTCAGCAATTAATTCAAAATTGTCTGAATTTTTAAGTGGAATCGAAGTCATTAGGGCTTTTGGATTAGAAAGATTTTCAAAAAATAAATTTGATCATTCTGTCGATGATTATCTTCATGCTCAGTTAAGAGGCAATTCATTGTTTGCATGGAGTATGCCCACAGTTATATTTTTTGCATCAATTCCTCTTATCGGATTAGTTTATTTTGGAGGAAAATCTGTTTTAGCTGGTACTCTTTCAGTGGGAGTTTTTATTTCGTTTATTCGTTACTATGAGAGATTTTTTAATCCCATGATGTTAATTTCTAGAGAAATTCATGTTGTTCAGCAGGCGTTTACGAGTACAGAGAGAGTCATGAGCTTTTTAAATGCCCCATCTGAAGAAACTGAATTGAAAAATTATGGTAATTTAAATATAAATTCACTTGAAGGAGATATTAAGTTTAAGTCTGTATCGATGGGTTATAATTCTGAATCAAAGATTTTAAAAGAGGTGAATTTTCATATTCAACCAGGAGAAAAAATAGGTCTCGTTGGCCGAACTGGTTCAGGAAAAAGTACCACAGTTTCTTTACTTGCAAGATTGTATGAGTTTCAAGAAGGAGATATTCTCGTTGATGATATTCCGATTAGAAATTTTGATCGACATTCACTTAGAAATACGATTGGTTTTGTATCACAAGATTCCATTATTTTTAAGGGAACCTTAAGAGAAAATCTTACCACTCGCTTAGATCTTTCAGACCAAATTCTTTTTGATGCCTCAAAAAAAACAGGCCTTATTGGAGCTTTTAATATTAATGGTTTTAATTTGGATTTTGAAATATTTGATGGTGGAGTGAATTTATCTGTTGGTCAAAGACAATTAATAAGTTTAACGAGAGTTTTACTTAAAAATCCCTCTATTTTAATTTTAGATGAGGCCACTGCTAATATTGATCCTTATTTTGAAGAAATTATCCATGGTGCAGTTATGAATATAATGGCCGGAAGGACTTGTCTCATCATTGCTCATCGACTAGATACTTTAAAAGAATGTGATCGTATTTTTGTATTCAACCAAGGTCAGTTAGTAGAATCGGGAAGTTTACCTGAGTTAATCGATCAGGAGGACTACTTTTATAAATTACACTTCGCTCAAGAAATTCACTAACATTTTTTTTAATTTTTGTTATCATATTTTTATATGGTAAAAGTATCAGCAAAACTACAAAGACTCAAAAAACAGAATCTTTCAAAAGATCAATTACTAGCAGAATGTCAAAAAATTATTAATGAAAAAGATTTGGAAATTAAATCATTAAACAAAGAATTAAATAGATTGAATGTCATCATTGATTTAATTCCAAATACTATCTCTTGGGTCAATAAAGACTTTACCTATTTTGGAGTCAATCGTGCTCTATCAAAAACCTGTGGTTTAGAGCCAAAAGATTTTATTGGTAAACCAATTGGTTTTCATACTAAAGAAAGATTTTTTTATGAATTTGTTACCGAATTATTTAGATCTTCCAATGATACAATTTATCGAGAGATAGAAGCTAAAATTAGTGGAGAAGAGCACACTTATTTAGTATCGGGTACAAAACTTGAAGATAAAGATAAAGCTGTTGTCATCGGTGTTGATGTTACAGAGCTTGTGAAATTAAAAGGTCATGTTTCTTTTACCGAGAAATTAGTCACACTAGGTGAAATGTTTGCTGGAATTATTCACGATATTAATAATCCGATAATGCTAATTGATGGATCAGTAAAACGAATTAAGAAAAAAGTGGATGATGAAGAAGTTCAAGACATTTTATCAAAGATTGAACTTAGTTCAAAAAAAATAGCTAAGATCATTCAAGGGATAAAAATCTACATTAGACAAGATGAAGCTGCCCAGTTTAATCAGGAAGATTTAGGAAAAATTTTAGATGATGCGATTGTTATTTGTGAGCATAAGTTAAAAGAAAATTCAGTTGCATTGCAGTTTGATCCAAAGATAAATGGACAAATGATTAATTGCAATTTCACCCAAATTTTTCAAGTATTTGTTAATTTAATTAGTAATTCTGTTGATGCCGTAAAAAATTCTCATGAATCCAAATGGATCGAGATTTCGTTAGGTAAATGTGATGATTCTCAAATTGAAATTTTTGTAAAAGATTCTGGCCATGGAATTCCCATAGAAATTCGAGAGAAGATTTTTCATGCCTTTTTTACAACAAAAGATCGAGGTGTCGGTTCGGGTCTTGGACTTTCTTTGTGTAGTAAAATCTTAGAAGGGCATGGGGCAACAATTGAAATTGTAGAAAATCCAAATACAATGTTCAAAATCACTTTTAAAAAATAATTAAGCGATTTTTTTATAATGGAAAGCCGATTTTCGAATATCTTTTAATACAAGCATTGTTTTTTTCTCTTTTTTTAATTTTACGGGTTTTGATTTAGCTTGTTGATACATTTTACTTAATGCTTCCCCGATTGCTTTACCTAGAAGTGGAGGAACGGCATTTCCAATCTGACGCCATTGGTGAGATAGAGATCCTGTAAAAATAAAATCATTAGGAAAGCTTTGAATCGCTGCTGCTTCTCTTGCTGTAAGGTAACGATCTTCAGTTGGATGAAAATAGTTATGTCTATGGGTCATTATTGTTGGTGATGGTTTATTTCGGTGAAGTCTGAAATATTTCGATTGCCTAAAGCGACCTTCTGGAAGATTTTTCCAATCAACATTCAGTTTTAATTTTTTTGGAAAATATTTTCTTTCATCTTCTTCGTATCTAATTCCATGGCCTTCTGGAATACATTTTATTCGCATCAAATCAATAGGAGATTTAATTTGAGCACTTTTAATGTCATGATTATAGATTTTGCCATCTTTGGCCCTTAATTTTGTGATGGCATCTTTAACTGTTTTACATTTCTTTTCTGATTCTGAGTAAATTAATTCAGGAAATAGAATATCAGTATTAATTTTTGAACCAATGATTATTGTTCTTCGACGATTTTCAGAAACTCCGAAATGTTGGGCCTCTAATACTTTAATTCCGAGTTTGTAGCCAAGTTCTTCAAATAGACGAAAAATCGCATTCATTGTTTTTTCGTTTTTCAAGGCCAAAATTCCAGTAACATTTTCTATAACGAAATAAGGTGCTTTGGTTAATTTAACAATTCTGACAAACTCTAAAAAAAGTATATTTCTAGAATCATTAGGATCTCCAAGACCGACAGTAGAAAACCCTTGGCAAGGTGGTCCTCCTACAACCAAGTGAACATGCTTTTTTCCTAATATTTTCTTCATTTGAAATTCAGATAGATCTGCTATATCACCATTGAAGGCATAAGCATTAGGATGATTTAATTTAAATGTTTGAGAGGCATGTGGATCAAGCTCTATTCCAAGAAGACATTCATGACCGGCCATTTCAAGGCCTTTAGAAAATCCGCCGGCTCCAGAGAATACATCAATAAAATTCAAATTTGAGCTCATTACTATATTATTCTTTGAGCTTAGCTATCTGTCAATTTTTTAAGCGGGCTTTTTTAAGGGAAGTTTTATTTTAAGTACATTTTCATTTGTTTTAATTTTGTAGAATTTTTCTCGCTCGAATTTAAAACTGTCATGATAATTTAAATTCGAAATAACAAATTCACTTTGAGCGTTACGACTAACAACATAGCTTATGTATTTATAGATAAATTCTTTGTTAAAAGTCGATACTAAAACATTTTTATCATAGGTTTCTACGTGGATTTTGAGGGCATCGAAAAATATTTCTTGAGCGTTTAATGACAGTTCAACTTCAGGAGAGTCTAGTAAAATAAAATCAGATTCAGAAATAAGTGCTTTGATTAGACTGGCAATTTTCCTCATCTCCGTATTTGCTTCAGATGCTTGAATTTTGGGATTATTGAGTTTTGAAAATAATCTTTTTAATGACTCATTTTCCTTTAGTTTTAAAAACTCAAAGAATTGTTCTTCTTTGTCTGAAGTGAGCGAATGGCCATGAAAATCAATAAGAATGTTATCAAGTAGGCTTAGTTCTGAAAACAATGCATCTATTTTTCCAACATAACTAAACTTAAAAGGTGGTTTGACTTTTTGAGATTTAATAAATTGTAAAAAATCGTTTAACATTGATCGATTCTGATCAATTGTTTCTTTAGGAGTTTCAAAAAGATAAATAGAATAGTTTTTATGTAGATAATTAGTCATCGTAAACTTTTCGGCATTAAAAAAAATTGTTTTAAAACTTTAATTTCAGAGTGAATCGCTCTGTTATAAAAGTCATTGTTCTAATTTTTGTTTGAGATATAATTATCCTATGTCTGAAAAAGTTATTCAAAAGTCTATTTTAATTGCACTTACCGGAGGGATTGAGTCAACTGTTGCGGCTTATCTTTTAAAAAAGCAAGGATATAAAGTCATTGGTATTGCTCTTCAGCTTTTTGATCATAATACTGATCCAGGCCCTTTTTCAGATATGATTGTAAAGGATCTTTCTAAACTTAAAAAAATATGTGCTTTTTTAGATATACCTTTTTATGCCATTAATGCTGAAGATATTTTCAAAGATACGGTCATTGATCCAGTTATTGGTCGAGTTTTATCTGGTCAGACTTTTGAACCGATAGTTTTTTACATGAAGGTTTTGTTTGATGTGATGCTTTTAAAAGCTAAAAAATTTAATACTGATTTAGTGGCCACTGGTCATTATGCTAAAATTTTGAAAAATCAAAAAACAGGTCAGTTTGAATTAATGGTTGCCAACGACGTAGAAAATGATCAGTCCTACGTTTTATCGAGAATTGAAGAAGAGAAATTAGGACATATCGTTTTACCATTATCTGAAATTCGAAAAAAAGAAGTATTAAAAATTTCTGAACTGATAAAAGTTGAATATTTAACCAGAGATAAAAAAAATCGTGCCCATATTATGCATGATCCTCGAATGGTGACTTTTGTTGAACAGTATGTGCCTAAGGATTTACGAAGAACTGGAAATATTTATCACTATTCAAATGAGTCTTCTATATGTGAGCATCCAGGTATCCATCACTTTTATATTGGAAAAAATAAATTAGAATTAAGACCAGAAATAAAAATTGATCCAGAATTAGAAGTTATCAATATCGTTCCCTTTAAAGGAAATATTTTAATTGATCATCCATCTAAATTAAAGCATCGTCATTTGATCTTAACTCATTTTCAATTGAGTGATAAATATGATATTTCGGCTCCACTTCAATGCTTTATTAAGCTTGGCCCAAGTGAGCAAAAAATCTCCTGCAAGCTTTATTTCAAAAATAATAATATTGTCTTAATTGATTTTGGTGAGATTCGGCCAGGACTCATCCAATCAGGTGTGTTTGCTGCAATTTATTCAAGAAGCGGAGAAAAAGGAAAAGTGATAGGTTCGGGATTGGTTGAATTTAGTGGTGTATTTTCTGAATATGAATTCAATACCCTTCCAAAAATTAAAAAGGATGAAGATGAAGAAGATATTCTTTTGGATGATGTTGAGCGCCTCGGTTTTTAGTCAAGCAATTGAATTAAAAGCAAATGAAAAAAAAATAAAATACATTTCAAATTTAAAAACACTGAGTGAGAAAGTAACTCAAGCTGATTTAGATCTTGAATTAAAATCTTTTTTGAAAGCTTCAAGACCTTCTCGTCTAATTGGTTCTCCGGGGCATTCAGCTGCAAGAGATTATATTCGAAATTTTTTACTAAAAAATAAAGGAAGTAATATTCAAGTTTTTGAACAAGAGTTTCAACCTGATTATTTTAGTGCAGCTAAGATGTATCAGTCTGATTTTGAGCGAGAAATTGTTGGGAAGTTTTCTCCTCAAGATCCAAACTATAAAAAATGGAAGGGGTTTACTCTTTCAATGATTAAAGGTTTAGAACAAGTAAAACATGTTAAAGGAATGAATTTTATTTGGGAAAAAAAGGGCACTGTTAACCCTGAACAAGTCATTATTCTCGGGGCAAATTACGATACAATAAACAACGATCCGAAAACTTTGCAGCTTGATTTAAAGTCTAAGATGCCCGGTGCAGATAATAATGCTACAGGAGTAGTTTTTTTGTTAAAACTAGTTGAGCTGTTAAAAGAATTAGATCTTCCAAAAACTATCAAAATCGTATTTTTTGATGTGGAAGAGTTGGGTTTTTTAGGTTCAAAAAACTTTGTGGAGAATCTTGATTCTTCATCAAAAAATTTAGGATATATCAACCTAGTCATGCTCGGCCATGATACAAAAAATCAAGATCAAAATCAAAAAATTGGAAACTTTAAGGCCTATATTCGAAATCCTTCCATTGAGGCAGATAAAATTGGTGCAGAAAAAGATTTAGAATGGGTTAATAAAATTTTGGCCATCCCTCAAAAAAACTCTTCTGGGGTAAATTTTGAAATTACTGCCAATTCTATGAATTCTAGTTCTCACATCCGTTTTTGGGAAAAAAATATTCCAGCGGTTTGCTTCACACAAAACTGGGATACGGATTTTAATCCTCGTTATCATACCTCAAATGATTTTTCTGAAACTCTCAATATGTCTACCTATCATCAAACTTTTAAATACCTAACAGTGGGATTCTTGGGCCTTTTGTTCGATATAGTCAAATGATAAAATATTTGCTAAAAGGCTTTAGAGGATTCTATGTGGGACTTTCAAGAAGAGAATAAGAATAAAACGGTTGTATTAGGAATGAGCGGGGGAGTTGATTCTTCTGTTTGTGCCATTATTTTAAAAAATGCCGGTTTTAATGTAATTGGTCTTTTTATGAAGAACTGGGAAGAGTTTGATGAATTTGGAGTTTGTCAGGCCTCTAAAGAATACGCAGATGTGGTCGCTGTATGCGAAAAGCTTGAAATTCCCTATTATTCAGTAGATTTCATTGAAGAGTATAAGAAAAATGTATTCGATCATTTTTTATCAGAATATGAACAAGGCTTTACGCCAAATCCTGATATTCTTTGCAATCGTGAAATAAAATTCAAAGTATTTTTCGAAAAGGCCATGCAAATGGGGGCCGACTATTTGGCCACAGGTCACTACTGTCAAAAAGAGTTTATTAATCAATCATGGCAACTGAAAAAAGGTCATGATATGAAAAAAGATCAGTCTTATTTTTTGTATACTATTAAAAGCGAGATTTTAAAGAAAGTTCTTTTTCCAATTGGTCATCTTGATAAAACTGAAGTTAGAAAATTGGCCGCCAAATATGATCTAAAAACCAAAGATAAAAAAGATTCCACAGGTATTTGTTTTATTGGTGAGAGAAATTTTAAAAATTTTCTATCTCAATATCTTCACTTTAAATCTGGAGAGTTTCAAACTTTAGCGGGTGAAAAAGTTGGAACTCATAGCGGGAGTGCTTTTTATACTTTAGGACAAAGAAAAGGGCTTGGTCTTGGTGGAGCTGGAGAGCCATGGTTTGTGGTTGGAAAAGATACTCAAAAAAATATTGTTTTTGTAGAAAGGGGAGAGTTTCATCCGGCCCTTTATGCAGATAGCTTGACTGCTAATGAATTAAGCTTTGTTGACCATCAGTTTGAGTTAAATTTACCTTTAAAATGCACGGCAAAGATTCGCTATCGGCAGGTGGACACACCTTGTACGATTGTTTCTAAAAATGGAGATACCATTGAAGTCATTTTTGATAATCCTCAAAGGGCCATAACGGTTCGGCAATCTATCGTCTTTTACCTTGGAGATATCTGTTTGGGTGGTGGGATGATTAAAGCTTCAGGAGAGTCTTATTACACTTTAAAAAAGGCCTTTACTCCCCCCAATTCTTTGGATCATTAAGATCATTTTTTTTGCCATCTTTTCCATCTTTATCATTTTGACTTGATCTATTTTCAAAATGGGTGCAGTCATGTCCCGTGGCCTGTTTAACCATAATATAAGGCATTGTTATCCCTTTGAAATTAAAGAGTTTACATCCTCTTGGGGCATTTGGATCAAAGGTGACTTGGTAATGAACACACTTCATACAAGCAATCATTTTCACTCTCTTTTATAAAAATAAATTAAGCTTATTTAACTATTTTATGACTAATTTTTAGGCAGGGCCATAATTAATACCGATTTCAAGTTTTTTTTAAAAGAATTTGGCATAATTCTCCTGAGATGAATATTTTAAAGGAATACAATTCATGAGTACGGAACGTTTAACGGAAGACAACATTTTAACCCTTTTTCCTTCGGCAAAAAATTTTCCCATAAAGGAAAGTTTATCTGATCCTTATCAAGAATTAATGAGTGAGATGGATCGATATGTTGAAATGAACACATCTGACATCATTCATGAATCAATCAATGCTTCTGATATGATCATAAATGATTTTGAAAATTTTGATAACTTAGATGATTTTATGAATCGTCATTCTGATAAAAACCAAAAGAAAATTGAATTGAAAAATACGAAAAAAAACATTGAAACGAAAATTAATTCTATTCGAGAAAATCAGTTACGAATCAAGTTTTTCTTAGAAGAAATTGAAATGTTTAAAAGAAAATAATAATAGTTTTGATACATATTGTTGAAGATATTAATCTTGCCAAAAAAAAATCAATTGATTACCATTTTCTTCATGCGCGAGTGGCGAAATGGCAGACGCACTACCTTGAGGTGGTAGCGCCGCGAGGCGTGCTGGTTCAAGTCCAGTCTCGCGCACCATTTGTAAAGCTATTCGAACCAAATTAAAATTCAACAAACAATCCTTCTATCTGTCCAAGATTGTTTATTCTAGCTTTCCTTCCAAGGCCACAATCAAGATAATTTTTTTTCAATACAAAGGGTTGAGATGAATCTATCTCAACTTTCTTTATACAGTTATTTCCCCAGTGTTTGGAAATTTGATCCATTGAGAAATTCTCTTCGTTAGAAAAATTTGGAAAAAAACTTATAGACGATAATTGTATGCCTTTAATGCCTATAGACCAAATTTGATGATTAGAGCTTTTATCTTTGTAAATTAGGTATTCATGCTTAGTTTTAGCATCATTGAAAACTTCAGTTGGATTTCCTAGTGTTTGAATAATTTTTTCTTTGTTCCAGTTTTCGCTTTGCATGCCTAGTAAAAGTTTCCATTCTTGATCAACATTGTTAATAGATGGGTTCTCCGATTTGTTCTTTGTCACAAAAGAACACGAAAAAATAATGAACATGAAACATAGTATGTAGAAATTTTTTTTCATTTTCTAATTCCTAAAAGTAAATTGAGATAATCCACTATTTCTTTATCAATAACTTTAGAAGAATTTTTATTAATAATTAAATGCTCTACATTATTTGCAAAATCTTCTTCAGGGTTTAATTTTCCATCTGGTTCAGAGAATTGAGTCCTTGGCGTGTTAAAAACATCCTTTTTTATTTCATTCCATTTTGAAATGGCCCGGTATTCTTCTTTTTCATTTACATCCAGATGCGAATAAAGAACATGAGCCATCTCATGAGCAAGAGCTCGCTTTAACCCAAATTTAAATACGCTATCATATAATACAATTATTGATTCATCTGGACCAGAGGAAGAATGATTATCTGGGAAAGCTGATTTCACAGCTCTAAAAATTCTTAATTCACCTAAATTTTTTAATGCTTTAGGGAGTGATCTAATTGCACTTTCAATTTCCTTTTTTTCACTTTTAGATGGAGTTTTGAAAATTTCTAATTGAAAAGGCCATCCCTCTGGCATTTTATCTTTAAAAACTAATTTGAATGGATTAAAAAAATGATTAGTCCTGCAATGAGCTGAGACAGTTGCTTCTTTTACGAATGTTCCATCAGTTCTATAATAAGCACTTCGCTTAAATGTATTTACAAAATATTGACCACTTGAGCACTTTGTAGTCTCTGCATATGAAATCTGGGAAAATAATATAAAAAATAAACAAATGAACTTCATAAAATAATCATATAATTTTGTATACTTACGTCAATAAATTTTTCGTTAATTTAGGCCCTCATTGACAATATAACAAATTCGTTATATTGTCTCTTTATGGAAATTGTTGTCCTGAAACAAGCAGAAAAAGAACTAAGAGATGGTCCAAAGGAACTGATGGAGGATATTTATTCTCTATTTGATAACCTCTCTCAAGGTAAAAACCTTGGAATGCCAATTTCTAGACCACTTCCTTCGATAGCTCGTGGGCTTCATGAGTTAAGACTTTCCGGAAAGGCGGGGGAGTTTAGAGTTTTTTATCTGATTAAAGTTGGAGACGCGATTTATATTATTCATGCCTGCACCAAAAAGAAGCAGGCAATTGATAAGAAGACCACAGATCTATTAAAAAATAGAATTAGGAGCATAGACTTATGAAAGAAAAAAACAAAACATTTAAATCTTCAAAAGAGTTCGGTGCATTCTTAGGACTATCTGACCTCGACATGGAACTAGTTGGTCAAAAAAAGAAGCTAATTGAAAAATTAAAGAAAGCTAGAAACGATCAAGAAATATCTCAGGCCCAACTTGCAAAGATGGTTCAAACTAAGCAACCAGCAATTGCCAGAATGGAATCAGGACTTGTCAGTGAAGTTAGTTTTGACTTCCTTGCAAAAGTGGCGTTAGTTCTTGGTGTCTCTTTTACATTCAAAAGTGCTAAAGCGGCGTAATGCTTTTTTTCTTAATTTTCAGAAAATAATTCTGGATGGCCTCTTCAGTCCGTCCATAATGAGAAGCCAATTGTTTTCGAGACCGTCCATCTATTAAGCGTAATTTTGTAAACATCACGCAAATCGAATCTTGGCTCTTGGCATTCAATCGGGTAATGTAAATTAACCGACAAAAGTGGTTCGTCTATCTTTGCATGGCGGGCACTATTTAAAAGGATTTAAATGAAGAAATTGTTGTTTTGTTGTTATCTTTTTATATTAGGTTTTTCTCCTTCATTTGACCTTGAAACGATAAGTCAGTCTGTTATAAAAATTGCCGAGCCTTCGGCCTTAAGTTACTCCTTAGATCGTCAATCCTTACTAACTGTGAGTGATCAAGATGGGGCTATTTATCAAATTGATTTTTCTGGAAAAATTCAAAAAAAAATTCAAACTGGTTTGCGTGATTTAGAAGGAATTGCTGCCCACCCAGATTTATCTGGATATTGTCTAGTTGAGGAAAGAATTCGAAAAGTTTCTTGCTTTGATCATGAAAACCGTTTAACTAAATCTAAAATTATTCGTTTTTTAAAAGCGAATAATGCTGGTTTTGAAGGGATCACTTATAATACTCTAAATAAGCATTTGTATGTAGTCAACGAGAAAAGTCCAACCATTATTTTAGAATTGGATTTAAATTTGAACTTATTAAAGACAGTTGAGTTCAATCATCTTTTAGATTTGTCAGATATTTATTATGAAGAAAGTGAAAATAAATTTTATCTTTTGAGCCATGAAAGTAAAAAAATCATTTCTACTGATCATCTCTTTAATGTTGAATCCCATTTTTCTCTCTCAAATGTTATTCAAGCTGAAGGCTTGGTTGTCGACCCATTAAACAAGATGATTTATGTAGTATCAGACAAAGATTCTAAGTTTATCTCATTTAAAATGCCCTGATGATAAATAGCTTTTGACAGTCCTAAACATTTCAATAAGAATTTTATTATGTCATTAGAATACTGGTATGTTTTTCCTTATGCAGTTTTTGTATGTGTTTTTGCCACATCAACAGGTTTTAGTGGGGCGGTTTTATTTCAGCCATTTTTCTATTTTTTTTTAAATGTCCCTGTTCATCAATCAATTGCTACAGGAATTGCTACAGAAACTGTTGGAATGAGTGGTGGTGCTTATCGATATGCGAAAATGAAATATCACGACTATGCATCTTTTAAATGGTTGCTTCCTTTTTCTTTAGTCGGAGTGCTGGTTGGATATGGTATTTTTCATTTTTTTTCTCATGTCAATCTAAAGAGATTAGTTGGAATGGTCATGATTCTAGTGAGTCTCATTCAATTTTATTCATTAGGTAAATCTCATGAAAATAAACCATCAGTTCTTAAAAAATGGTCCTGGTTAACTTTTATTTCAGGTATTTTTTCATCTTCTACAGGCACTGGGGTCGCAGAATTAAATCAGCCGCTTTTAGAGCATGCAGGAAAACTTCCAACCAAAAAGGCCAATGCCACAGCTATTTTGTTAGAAGCTTCTAGTGATTGGTTAATCACACTTTTAAATCTTTCTATCGGTAATATTCGTTATGATATTTTAATTTTTTCTGTGAGTGGTGTTTTAGTAGGCAGTCAAATCGGTCCTCGTTTGGCGCCTTTATTACCTGATAAATGGTTAAAAATGATTTTTGCCATTGGAGTAGGCGGCATTGGTATTTTTTATTTATACCAAACGTATAAGTCTTAAAGGATTAAGATGAGTTATTTAATTTTACTTTTTTTGTTTTTTTCAAATCAATTATTTTCAGCTGAAAAATGTCAGCATACAAAGACTGAATTTCAATGTGTAGAATATGTAAAAAATTATGATGCTGACACGATAACATTTAATATTAAAAATGTTCATCCATTAATAGGGGAAAATATTAGTGTTCGAGTCTTAGGTATTGATGCTCCTGAAATCAAGGGAGATCTTCCTTGCGAAAAAGAAGTTTCACGGAATGCAAAAAGATTGGTTGAGAATTTATTAAAAAATGCCAAGAGAATAGATTTACAGGATATTGAAAAAGACAAATACTTTCGAATTTTGGCCAATGTCTATATTGATGGAAAAAACCTAAAAGACGTCCTGATTAAAAATAATTTGGCCTACGAATATGATGGTGGTACAAAACAAAAAAAAGATTGGTGCCAAAGAGGTATCGCTTCTAAAAAATAATTAGGCCCCGCAAAGATAAACATCGGCAAGTTTATTTTTTATCAATAAAGCATCATTTAAATTATACACAACTGAAGGTGAAGAATTGGTTTGAATAGAAATGGAATTTCTCATGAGCCCTAGAAAAGTTTCAATTTGTGAAAATAGTGAATTCCAAAATGCAAATTCAAATGAGCTAGAATTTCTATCTAAATCAATTTTAAAAACAAAAGAATCTTTTTGTTTTAGATGAAAACTCAATAAATATGAAAGTACGATAGAAGTGGGAACAGCTTTACCATCAATGCAAAAATTGTTTTCTAATTCATGAGGTGAAGGTAAATGAATTAAAATTTTTTGAGTTTTTTGATCTTGAATGAGATTAAAAATTTTTGAAAGCTTTAAGGCCCAATTATATTCTTTATTTGAAAGATTCAATTCTAGAAATTGATCATGATCTAGAAGTCCTGATTTTCTTGAGTCTAGTTCTTTTTTTCCAAGTGAAACTTCATTTATAAGTGATTTATAATTTTGATTAAAAATTCCGATGGCCTCTAACAGTTCACCATTAAAGAGTATCTGCGAAAATCCATTGTAATCATCACTAATCGTCAAATTATTCATTATTAACTCCATTTCCCTTAGTTTTTCATCAAAAACAGAATAAATCAAGCGAATATTCGCTATTTTGATATGTCATCTATCTTTTTAAGAGTCGCTTCGGAGACTCCTTGCTCTTGTTATTAAAACTTGCTCGAAAGATGCTTTTTAGGTAAATCCTTAGAAATGCTAATTGATAAAGAAACCCTCCGACTCATTTTTGGATTAAAACTAAGATCACTACGTGAAGAAAAGAATTATTCCCTCAAGGATTTGGCCAAGATTTCTGGTCTTTCTCCTTCATATTTAAATGAAATTGAAAAAGGTAAAAAGTATCCCAAAACAGAAAAAATTATTCTTTTATCAGAAGCTTTAGATGTTCATTATGATGAATTGATTTCGTTAGAACTAAAGAAAGAATTAAAGTCTCTACAAAATCTCATGGATCGTAAAGTCCTAAAGGTATTACCGCTAGATGTTTTTGGTATACCAATGAATATGCTTTTTGATTTGATTGCAGAAAACCCTGATAAGGTGAGCGCTTTAATTGGAACAATTCTAGAAATTTCTAGGGCCCACAATATCCAAATCGATGATATTTTTTATGCATTACTTCGTTCATATTTAGATATGAATGGAAATTATTTTGTTGATTTAGAAGAAGAAACAAAAAAGTTTCATATGAAATTTCCTTTAAACTTTAATGGTAATTTACAAGAGTTAAAAGAATATTTAATCAGTCTTTTAAAAACTGAATTTAAAGTAAAGGTATTGGAAGAAGAGTTGATTTATCAAGGAAGAAAACTTGATAAAATTTTATATTATATTGAAGATGAAGGTAAGAAACTTCATTTATCCAATGACTTAGGGATCAAAGAACAAAATTTTATTTTGGCCAGAGAAATTGGTTTTCATTTTCTAAAAATCCGTCATCGTCCTAAAAGTTCTATGATTAGAAATCTCGATTCATATGAGCAGCTTTTTAATCACTTTAAAGCAAGTTATTTTGCTTCTAGTTTATTAATTTCTGAAGACAAAATTGTAAAGCACTGTTCAAACTGGTTTTTGAAAAAAGAGTTTAGTTTAGAAGATTTTAAATCTATAATTGAAAAATATCCGCTACCACCAGAAAGTGTATTTTATCGCTTAACTCAGATACTACCAACTCATTTTAAATTGCAACAGTTATTTTTTCTTCGCTACGAGTTTGATCAAAAATTAGAAAAATATGAGATAGCTAGAGAGTTGCATTTGTCTAGTATACAAGGCCCTCATCGAATAAAAGGAAATGAGCATTATTGTGCCAGATGGTTAGTAAGTAAGATTACTCAAAGTGCACTAACAAACGTTGATGGAGTTGAATTTGGTATTCAGCGATCAAACTTTATCGATTCAAATCAAGAATATTTAATTTTAGGCGTGGCATTTAGACCAAAGTCAAAATCAGAAAAGCTAACGAGTATCTGTTTAGGGCTAAAAGTTGACGAGAGTTTGAAAAGTAAAATCAATTTTCTTAATGATCCAAAAATTAAGCTTTTTGAAGTTGGAGAGACATGCGAAAGATGCTCACTGGCCAATTGTTCAGAAAGAAGGGCCTCTCAAGAACTTCCTTTTGAATTTCTTTAATCAAATCGATGAACATTTTGAACACCTGCTTGGCAACTTGGAAGAATCGTTAAATCACTGATGACCACATGATTTGGTCTAGTAAGCATAAAGTGAATAGTTTCAGCGATATCTTCTGCTTTTAGAGGAATCATTTTTTCATAAACTTTTGATGCACGATTTTTGTCTCCAAAAAAGCGGTTAATAGAGAATTCTGTTTCGACCATACCAGGTGCAATACTCATGACTTTTATATTTTTAGAAATAAGATCCATTCTTAAACTTTTTGTGAATCCTTCAACCGCATGTTTTACAGCACAATAAACATGCCCGTTAGGGTAGGGCTCTGCCCCTGCAATGGAAGAAACATTGAGGATTATTCCTTCTCCATATTGAATCATTTGCTTTGAAATAAAATGGGTCAAGTGAATAAGTGAAGTTAAATTTAATTCGATCATCTGATCAATATGTTCAATCTTGGTTTCTTGAAACGGAGAAAGTCCAAAGGCGCCTCCCGCATTGTTGATAAGTTTAGTGATTCTCCATTGATTTGATTGAATTTCATTTATTGCTTTTTCTCGATCAAGGCCTGAAGTTAAATCAAAGTTTAATATTTTGACTTCGGTCATAGATTCTAGTTCTTTTTGAATCTCAACTAAGCGTTCTAATCTTCTTCCGCATAGAATCAAGTTAAATTTTGATTGCGCCAATTTTCTTGCTGTAGCAAGACCGATACCTGATGTAGCTCCAGTAATGAGTGTAAATTCTTTTATATTTTTCATCCATAACTCCAAATCATGAAATTTTATAAGCGATTTTTTTAGTCTGGTAAAATTTAATTTAACTATAATTTACAAAGAGAAATAGGCAATGAAAACAAATTTTCGCTATAATAAAAAGATAGGATATAGCTAGATGTTTAATCATATTTCCCGTGATGCGAAAAATACCATTGCCGCTTTTGTTGGGACACTTTTTGAGTGGTATAATTTTTATTTATATGGAGTTTTGACAAAAGTCATTGGTCAGAATTTTTTTGTTGGTCTTGATGAATCAAATGTATTTCTATTTTCACTCTTAACTTTTTTAGTAGGATTTTTAGTTCGGCCTTTTGGGGGCGTACTATTTGGATACATTGGTGACATTTATGGAAAGAAAAAAGCCTTTGAAACCTCCATGCTGTTAATGGTTGTTTCGACGGCTACGGTGGCCATATTACCTAATTTTCAATCCATTGGAATTTTTGCACCAATCGTTTTGGTTTTTTTACGTATTCTTCAAGGTATGGCCATTGGCGGAGAGTATGGTGCTGCAATTTGTTTTTTAGATGAGACTTTGCAGTCAAAGAGAAAAAGTTTTTTTTGGTCTTTTATTCAGTCGGCAGCATCACTTGGTTTAAGTTTGGCCTTAATCAGTCTACTTTTATTAAAAAATTTCATGGGTGAGAATTTTGAAAGTTATGGTTGGAGAATCTTATTTTTATTATCTATTCCAATGTATTCAGTGTCAGTCTTTTTACGTGAAGATATTGTTGAACGTGTTGATGAATTGACTCATTCTGTAGGAAAGAGGAGAATCAAGTTTTTTGACTATGTAAAAAGCTTGATTCAAAAGTCTAACCTTAATAAAGGGATTTTACTTATTTTAGCAGTCACCATGGGGCAAGCGGTAATTTGGTATGTGGGGCATTTTTATTCTTTATTTTATATGACTAAAATTCTTCATTTGAAAGAAGATATTGCACAAATGATTTTATCGATGGGGATTTTATTTTCTTGTGTTGCCTTTTATTTTTATGGGTATTTTATTGATTCTTTTTCTAAGTTCAAGATGATGCTTTTGGCATTTATAGCCTTTATTGTTTTTTCATTTTTCTTATTTGATCGATTTAGGTATTTCAAAGATAGTGAAACTTATGTTGAGATGGAAAAAGTAAATCTCACCGTTTATGCTAATTCTAAGGATTGCCATTTTACTTTTGACCTAGTGGCCAAAGCAAAATATAAAAGCAGCTGCGATATTTTGAGAAATACTTTATCTAGTAAAGGACTCAATTTTAAGCTTATCTATAATGAAAAAATTCAGACGGCCTATGTTGATATACAAAATACAAAATTAATGAGTTTTGATGGTAATAGTTTTGATTTTTATGGTTATGATACAAAAATGAAGCGTCTAAATTCCGATTTAGACGAACTTTTATTTTCTAAGAATATAAAATATAAGACTCCTTTTCCTCAATCTTTTTGGGGAATGGTTTTAATTCAAACTTTATTAATTTTATTAGTGGTATTTGTTTATACACCAATACCTATGATTTTAGTTCAGGCCTTTGATAAAGAAACCAGATTCGGGGCCCTTTCGTTTGTATATCATTTTGGAAACGGTGTTTTTGGTGGCCTTGTTCCTGGTGTTGCATTTTTTTTAATAACGTCAACAGGAAAAATCAGTTTGGGGCTCGCTTATCCCATGCTTATTTGCTTTTTTAGTATTTTGTTTTTATTGATCATTAGAAAGAAAGGAATTCTTTAATGTTTTCTAAATTTAAAATTATTTTTTATCCTTCCATCATCCTTTTTTTTGGTCTACTTGCTTCAGTCATTTATTATGGTGATCATAATGAAAGTGAATTAAAATTAGCAAAAGAAGAATTTAATTCACACAAAAAAATAGTTAATAATTATATCTTAAATCAGATATCTCATTTGGAGCATGGGCTTAAAGGGTTAAGAGGTGTTGTTGCGGCCAAAAGAGAAAATTTAACAAGGTTAGATTTTGAAAATTATATGCAAGATCGTGATCTTAAATCAGAATTTGCTGGTGCCTTAGGTTTTGGAGTCATTGAAGTTGTCGATAAAGGTAATCTTTTAAAATTTAAAGAAAAAATATCTTTAGAATATAAAGCTCCACTGAAAATTAGAAATTTAGAAATAAAGTCAGATGAATATTTTCTTGTGAAATACTTTTATCCGTATGATAGTAAGCTGCATTCGATTGGATTGAATTTTGCTTCAGATAAGAATCGTCTCAATGCTCTTAACAAATCAATTATTTCAAAAAAAGCTACTTTGACAGAGCCGCTGTTTCAAGTTCAATCGGAAAAAAAGGAAATTTCATTAATTTATTTATTACCTATTTTTGATGGTGTTCAAAAGTTATTTGGTTGGGCCTATACTCCTTTTGTGATTTCAGATACATTCAAAAACGTTTATAAAGAAAGTGAAGAGAATGTCTCTTTAAAATTGTATAGCTCTGATGATTTATCTCCTGAAAATTTAATTTATGAAACTGATAATGAACCGATGACTAGGCAAAAACTTGCTTATGTGACTCATGGAAAACTAGAAATAGGTCAAAATTTTATTTATTACACCATGGCCCCTTCAAATAAATTTATTTCAAATTATGTTAAAAATAATTCGGAATTATTTTTACTTTCAGGTGTGATATTTTCTTTTCTTATGGCCATCATTGTTTACTTTTTAACTACATCAGCTGTTAGAGCTCAACTTTTGGCCGATGAATTGACTGTCTCATATCGTTTGCAAAAAGAAATGGCCGAGAAAGCGACTTCGGCCAAATCTATTTTTTTAGCTACTATGTCTCATGAAATTAGAACTCCATTAAATGGTGTCATTGGAATGGCAGAATCTTTAATTGAAACCAATTTAAATCCCACACAAAAAGAATATGCCGAGGATATCATCAAGGCAGGTAAAAGTTTACAAATGATTATCAATGATGTTCTTGATTTTTCTAAAATCGAAGCTGGGAAAATGTCTTTAGAAGAGCGAGCCTTTGACTTAAAACTGCTGGGGCTTGATAGCAAAAAGCTTTATCAAAAATTGGCCGATGATAAAAAAATTGATTTGATTTTTAATTCTGAAAATCTTGAAAAGAGTTTCTATCTTGGCGATGAGTTAAGAATAAAGCAAATTATTTTTAATTTAATTAGTAATGCCATTAAATTCACTGAATTTGGAAAAGTAGAGTTGAGTATTAAAAAGGTTTCAACTTCAATTGATGGCCTTGATCAGATTCTTTTTGAAGTATCTGATACTGGAATTGGAATTAAAAGTGAGGCACTTACAACTCTTTTTGAAAATTTTGTTCAAGCAGATGGTTCTACGACCAGAAAATATGGAGGAACAGGGCTTGGTCTTTCTATTTCTAAAAAGTTAGTTGAATTAATGAAAGGTGAGATTTCTTTATCAAGTGAAGAAAATGTGGGAAGTGTATTTAAGGTAAAATTAAACTTAAAACCGACTCAAGCTTTAGAATTATCAAATGTTGATGATCATTTAATCATAGATCAAATAAAAGCAATGAATTTAAATGTTTTATTAGTAGAGGACAATGATTTGAATGTCAAAGTAGCATCAAGATTTATTGAGAAATATATAGGTACTCCTCATATCGCCAAAAATGGCTTAGAAGCAATAAATTTTTTGAAACAATCTCAATTTGATTTGATTTTTATGGATTGTTATATGCCGGTGATGGATGGGTTTGAAGCGACAATGAAAATCAGACAATTGGATTTATCAAAGAGACCATTTATTGTGGCCTTAACGGCCAATGCTTCCTTTGAAGACAAAGAAAAGTGTTTAAGTGTTGGAATGGATGAATTTTTAACTAAGCCAATACAAAAAGAAGAATTTTTAAAAATTGTTAAAAATTTAAGTTTAAAATTAAAATTTCCAAAGATATAAAAGGAGAACTTTAATGAAAAAATGGATGAATTATCTTTTTTATGCTGTCATCGCTTTTTTATTTTTTTCAAAAGTTCCTTCCATCATTCAAAATTTCTCTTTAGAAAAAAGAGCATTTAAAAATAACCTTCCAATTTACGTAAAAGATACAAACTTTAGCGAAACACAAAGTTTGAGCTCTAAAAAAGTTGTCGTGTTTTGGGCCACTTGGTGTCCTCCTTGTAAAATTGAACTAGATAAGCTAAATCAAATGATATTAGATAAAAAAATTTCTTATAATTCTGTTCATGCCATCTCAATTGAAAACGATTTTGAACTAGTAAAAAATCATATACTCAAATCAAATTATTTGTTTACTTGGTCTTTAGATAAAGAAGGAGAAATGGCCCGAAATTACCAGATAAGTTCAACGCCTACATTAATGCTAGTTAATAACGATGTGATAGAGTATGTTACGAATGGAGTCACACCAACTCTAGGAATTCGATTAGCTGAATTTTTTAAAAATTAGAGTTCTTGGTCTTTTCTTCTAAGATTTTATCTAAGAATTTAAATACACCCTCAGATCCTTTTTCCATCATATCCACATACTGTTCGATATCTTTAGATTCAGTTTCACTTAAGGCCTGAAAAATCTTTTTCGTGTTATTGTGAACTTCCGAGTGGGGAAGTTCCACATTTTGATATGAATGACACTGAGAAAAATTAGCTTTTCCGGCCCCAGTTTCATACCATTTTCCAAGTCGACAGTTATGGTGATCAACAAAATCGATCACTGGTTTGCCATTGATGATAGACAAGTAGGTATTGACTTTCCAGATAACATGATCAAGTTTTGCTAAACTCATAAAGATTTGATCATTTGTTCCATAGATTCTTGAAATGGCCGAAGTGTTTTTTTGATCTGCCGATTGTAATGAGTTATAAAACTCAATGATACTTTGATTTATGAGCATGCATTTTGATTCACTAGTACTCATGGATTCTGTCACGACAGTGGCCTGTTGATTAATTTCACTGATAGAAGTGGTGATTTCCTCAGCAGATTTTTTAGTTAGTTTTGATAGCTCTTTAACTTCATTAGCAACGACAGCAAATCCTTTTCCAAATTCACCGGCCCTTGCTGCTTCAATTGTCGCATTAAGAGCTAAAAGGTTTGTCTGATCAGAAATTTCCACGATGGTTTTAAGCATCTGATTGATTTTTTGAACGATTTCTTCCATTGTCTGTGCTTTGGATTTTGAATCAGTCACTATCGTAAGTAATTCTTTCGATTCAGATCTTATGTTTTCTGAACTGGCGACTAAGTTAGAAAATTCATTTTGAATGAGTTCATAATCTTTTAATGTTGAAGTATTAATAGAAACCGATTCAGCTAAATTTTTTTGAATATTTACTAAACCTGCTTTTAAATGTTCATTTTCATTTTTTAATATTGTATTTAAATCCATAATTTTTCCAATTTTTATATTATTTATTTAAATCAATTATATTCTATTTTTTTAATATAGAGGAAAAAATGTAGCTCTGTTAAGAAATTTATTTTTATGTTTTTATTGATAATATGAAGAAAATTTTTTCAATAATGCTTATAATTTTGAGTTCGAATTCCTGGGCCTATCGCTCGGGTATAACTGTGCCGAGTAAACTTTTAAATCAGGCCATGCAGTTTTATAATTCAAATATTCATTTAATTTCTAACCGTAAATATATAGGAATCATAGATTTTAAATTACATAATTCGATAGAGAGATTTTATTTATATGACACTGAAACAAAAATGGCTGAAAGTTATTTGGTTGCTCATGGAAAAAATTCAGATAGAGATTTTGATGGTTATGCAACAAAATTTAGCAACGTGGTCGATTCACTTCAGACTTCCTTGGGATTTTATTTAACGGCAGAAGAATATGTAGGTCAGAATGGTCAGTCTTTAAGATTAGATGGTTTATCAATGACTAATTCCAATGCAAGACAAAGGGCCATTGTCATTCATGGGGCCTCGTATGTGAAACCTGGGCAAAAAATAGGAAGAAGCTTTGGTTGTCCCGCAGTGGAACTTCCCTATACTGATTCTATTATTCAAAAGCTTAAAGAGGGCGCTTTGATTTATGCAGCTTTTGATTAGTTTGCATGGAACTAATTTCTAAGCTTCTTTCTAATGGAACATCTAAACATAAAAAAGATTCCGTGGATTGAATTTCGGAAATACCTTGAAGTTTTTCACTCAAAAACATATGGAAATCTTTTATATTTTTATTAATGATTTTTATGATTAAAGCATAAGTTCCAGTAGTGTAGTAAATTTCAATGACTTCAGGCATGGCCTTTAACTTTTCCACAACTTTTGCCTGATCTTTCGCCGTCTTTAAATGGATTCCAAGTAAAGTGGTTACATCCATTCCGAGCTTTTGATAATCAATGACGATTTTAGTTCCCTTTATTATTTTTAAATCCATGAGTCTTTGTACTCTTTGATGAATTGTCCCATGGGATACTTTTAACTTTTGTGCCAGATCAGTAAATGCAAGGCGGGCATCTTTTTGAAGAGCATTGATAATTTGCCCATCTAGATTATCAATTTGATAGTTTTCCATGTTAAAACCCTAAGTAAAATATAAAATTTATACTATTACTGCTATTTTACTATAATTTATATAAAAAAACTAATAAAATTAAATAAATATTTAACTTTTTAAATTATTGAAGTAGAATAATTTCCTACCCATCCTTAAATTTAATTTTAAGGAAGTCATGACTGAGGTTTACTATGTGTGGTTTTGTCGCTCTTTTTCCTATGAAAACTTTATCTCAAGAGAAATTTCAAAGTGAGTTTCATAAAATAACTCATCGAGGGCCAGATGATCATCAAATTATTTGGAATGATAGTTTTATTTTCGGATTTCATCGTTTATCAATCATGGATTTATCAGATCATGGACGGCAACCTTTTGTTACAAAGAGTGGAAATCATTTAATGTGTAATGGAGAGATTTATAATTATCTTGATTTAAAAAAAGAAATTATAGATTTAAAAATTGATTATGAATTTCATTCTCATTCAGACTGTGAAGTTTTGCTTCCAATGTATGAAAAGTTTGGGATCAAAGATTTCGTTTTAAAATTAGATGGTGAGTTTGCTTTTGTTATTTATGATCAAGAATTAAATAAATTTATAGCAGCAAGAGATCCAATGGGGATCCGTCCTTTGTTTTATGGTTATGATAGTGAAGGAAAAATTATGTTTGCATCAGAGATGAAGGCCATTCATCAATTATGCGAAAAAGTTCTTTCATTTCCTCCAGGCTATTATTTTGATGGGGAGAAAATGATTCAGTATCATGCTCACGATAAAAAGATCTTATCACCTGAGACAAATTTAGATGTCATTTATTTAAACATTAGAAAGCTATTAGAAAGTGCAGTTGTTAAAAGACTTCAATCAGATGCAGAAGTTGGATTTTTATTATCAGGTGGATTAGATTCTAGTTTAGTTTGTGCCATTGCCGCAAAACACTTAAAAAAGCCTATTCGCACCTTTTCTATTGGAATGTCGGATGATGCCATTGATTCAAAATATGCAGAGGAAGTTGCAAAATTTATTGGTGCAAAACACACTTCTGTGGTTATGACTAAAGAAGAAGTTTTAGGTTCACTTCGTGAAGTCATTCAAACTTTAGAAACTTGGGATATCACCACGATTAGGGCCAGTATTGGAATGTATCTAGTTTGTGAGTACATAAAAAAGAATACAAATATTAAAGTTTTATTAACTGGTGAAGTAAGTGATGAACTTTTTGGTTATAAATATACAGATTTTGCACCTAATGCAGTTGAATTTCAAAAAGAAGCTGAAAAAAGAGTTAGAGAGCTTTATTTGTATGACGTTTTACGTGCTGATCGTTCCATTTCGGCCCACAGCCTTGAGGCCCGAGTGCCATTTTCTGACAAAGAGTTTGTAGATTTTGTAATGAAAATAGATCCAGAACTTAAAATGAATAAGTATAAAATGGGAAAATTTCTACTCAGACATAGTTTTGATAAATCTGTATCTGGAATGACTTATTTACCAGACTCAATTTTGTATCGTGAAAAGGCCGCATTTTCAGATGCCGTCGGACATTCCATGGTGGATTATTTAAAAGAATATGCGGAGTCAATGTATACAGAGCAAGAGTTTTTAGATGCCCAGAAAAAATACTCTTATAAAATGCCTTTTACTAAAGAGTCACTTTTATACAGAGAAATCTTTGAAGAATTTTATCCAAAGCGTGCAGAACTCATCAAAGACTTTTGGATGCCAAATTCTAATTGGGAAAACTGTAAAGTCAGTGATCCATCTGCAAGAGTCTTGAAAAACTACGGGAATAGTGGCAAATAGACTTTATGTATAAAGTTATTTTCGAAAATGAGCATTTCATTATTGTGGATAAACCTTCCATGGTTTTATCCGTTAGTAGTCGTTTAGGGTATGAAGATTCAAGGCCATGCTTGGGATACATGCTTGAAAAGGATTTAAAGCAAAAGCTTTTTCCTGTTCACCGACTGGATTTTGAAGTGAGTGGACTGATTATTTTTGCCAAAACTGAGAAGGCCCAGATTAAGGCCAATTTTTGGTTTAAAGATAAAACAGTGAAAAAAACCTATGAGGCCTTAACAACTTCAGAAAATAATTCATTTATGCCTGACCACTTTTATGAATGGAAATCTCTTCTTGCTAAAGGAAAAAAGCGGGCCTATGAAGCTCCGTTTGGTAAAAAATCAAAAACCCATGCAAAACTTATTAGAGAATATTCTCCAGGACATTTTGTTTGGCACTTAAATCCTATAACTGGTCGATCTCATCAGCTTAGATTTGAACTTTTTAAACACCATCATCCAATCATTGGCGATAGTCTTTATGGTTCAAAAGAAACTTTTCATCAAGGCATTGCTCTTAGAGCTTTCAAGTTAGACTTTTCTAAATGTCCCGATAGAATTTTGTTTGATTTGCCAGAAATTTTAAAAATTGAAAACTTTGGACTTGTCGACTAATTTAGTTTTTCTTTATAATAAAACTATAAATTAATTTTTTTTTACTATGAGGGTGAAAAAAATGAAGAAAACAAGGTTGTTTTTTGTTTTAGTTTTATCGCTATTTAGTCAATTGGCCATTTCGTCAATTTCACCGCAATTGGTGAATCTTAATTTAGAATTTGTCGGGAAAAGAGGCCAAATTAAGTCAGATCTTACCATACCTTTTTATCAAGTTGCTGAGCTTGAAAAAAATTTGGATAATAAAATTCATTCTATTGAAATTAACCCGAAAAAGACTCTTGATCCAAAAGTTGTTGAGCTTGAAATTCGTTATCAAGTCGGGAAAGGGCTTAAGCCTTTAAAAAAGAAAATCGAAGTAAAAATCAACGAAATGACAAAGATTTCATTAAGAGGAATGACTCTAAAAGTGACTCCAACTATTTAAAAAAAGTTAGGGTTTCTTTAAAAAATGGAATGAGTTCAATACTGATTAATAATACAACGATAATTTCAAGCAGATGACTTCTTCTTGAATTGATGTGATCGAGCAGAATCTTACAAATCTCAGCTAGGTTTTCTAGTTTATTGTCGATACTTATTTGCCAGTCATTAAATCGAAATTTAGAAGACGTAGTTCTAAAAACTTGAGAGTGATAGAGATCCCCAATTACTTTTAATGAGTTTTCTACGGATTCGACAATCTCTGCAATCTCAATATATTTTTGCCCAGCATCTAAGGCCAAATCTGTATAACGACTTGAAAAGATATTCATATCTTTTAATTCAATGGCCGAATAAATTTCTCTTAATTTTTTATCGAGTAGATCATCATAATAGCGCATTTCTAGTAACTGGTTTAAGGCAAATTCAATGACGTCGGAAATATCACCAGAACCACTTGGTTCGACTATAAAAGCGGAGTTCCAATCGATAACGGCCAAATCGTTCTTATAGTATTGAAGTTTTGATTCATAAATTTTTTGAACAATGGATTGAGATAAAACAGAATTATTTTCAAATAAAATGAGTGAAGCAATGTCATCGTTATCAAGGAGTTTTGACGCTTCAGGGATGTCTTCTGAGAATTTTTCTATAAAATAAATGAGATAATCTTCATTAACTGTCCACTCACTTATTCTTCCCATGGCACCAGAAATTTGTCCGGCCAATTCTTTAGCTTTATTTCTTGCATGACGATCCATTTCTTCGCCTTCATGAAACTTCAAGGCATAATCTTTTAGAGATAATAAATCAAGGCCTGAGGGGATGGACCATTCATAGCAAAGTGATATTGTTCCAAACTCCCAAACTTTTGCAGATAATTCAAATCGAGTGGTTTCATTTAAAAAATGCAATTCATTGGTGCCAAGACTGACGAGGAGTGGTTCTGAAGAAACCACAACCGCATGCTGATTGACATTTTTTAATGTAAATTTACTTCTTGAGACGTTCTGCTCTAAAATGGCTTCGGCCTTTTCAAGGTTTATCTCTTCACCCACATCAAAGACTCGAAATATTTGGATTTTTCCCTTTTGTATTTTAATTGTCATAAAGTCATGATATCACTTTCCAAAAAGTTTCCAAATAGGGGAAAAGTCTCATATGTCAAATATTTTAGATCGAATCGGTCAAGTAAAGGCAAGCTTTTTAAAATTTTCTAATTGGGAAGATCGATATACTCGACTTATCGAAATGGGTAAAGAGTTAGAGATCATGGATCAAAGCTTTAAAACTGAGCAAAACCTAGTTAAAGGTTGTCAGTCTCAAGTTTGGCTTTTTGCTGAACTTAAAGATCAAAAAGTAGTTTTTTATGCAGATTCTGACGCTAGCATTGTAAAAGGATTGATTGCTCTTTTAGTTTACGTTTATTCGAATTCGACACCTGATGAAATTTTAATGACCAAACCTGTTTTCTTAGAAGAGATGGGGCTTAAAGAACATTTATCTATGAGTCGGGCCAATGGATTAAATTCTATGATTAAGCAAATTTCGCTTTATGCTTTGGCCTTTAAAGTTAAATTGGATCAAATGAAATAGGAGTTTCAAATGTTAAATCTATCTAGACCAAGAAGAAATAGAAAAAGTCCCGTTTTAAGAGAGATGATTTGTGAAACTCATTTGTCTCCAGCCAATTTAATCGCTCCAATATTTGTTAAAGAAGGATCTGGTATAAGAGAAGAAATTAAAACCATGCCTGGAATCTATCGATTTTCAATTGATCAAGCATTAGTTGAAATTAAAGAACTACAAGATCTTGGTGTAAAGACAGTGAGTCTTTTTCCGGCCATAGAAGAATCAAAGAAAAATTCTAAAGCGTCTGAATGTTTAAACCCAGATGGTCTGTATATTAAATTGATTAAGGAAATAAAAAATGCTTTTCCAGATGTCATATGCATGACTGATGTGGCCTTAGATCCATATTCGAGTGATGGGCATGATGGTTTAGTTGATTCAAAAACTGGCGAGATATTAAACGATGCTACTCTAGAGCTTTTGGCCAAGATGAGTTTACTTCAGGCCAAAGCTGGAAGCGATATTTTAGGTCCATCTGATATGATGGATGGAAGAGTTGGCTTTATCAGAGATTTTTTAGATGAAGAGGGAATGACTCAAACTTCTATCATGAGTTACACCGCCAAATATGCTTCAGGATTCTATGGGCCCTTTAGAGATGCACTCAATTCAGCTCCAAAATTTGGTGATAAGAAAACTTATCAAATGGATATTAGAAATGCCCGAGAGGCCCTTCGTGAAGCTTACTTAGATGAAGCAGAAGGTGCAGATATATTAATGGTGAAACCAGGCCTTGCTTATTTAGATATTTTAGTTCGCTTACGTGAAAACACCACACTTCCCTTAGCTGTGTATAATGTGAGTGGAGAGTACGCCATGATCAAGGCCGCTTCTAAGCTTGGCTATATTGATGGGGATAAAGTGATGATGGAATCTCTCTATGCTTTTAGAAGAGCAGGAGCTGATGTCATTTTAACTTATTTTGCAAAAGATGCGGCCAAAATACTTAATCAATAAATTGATTGATTCCAGGAATTTTATTGATCCGAAGAATTTTTTCGAAAACGTTTCGATGTTTGTTAGAAACTTTTCTAGAAACTAAACAACCCTCTTCTTCATTTAATTCAAAATCTTCTGCACCTTGAATTAAAACCCCTTCAATTTTTTTGGTATTGAAGTTATAGACTGGAGAACCGGAGTTTCCACCATAAGAATCTAAATTCGCTGTCATATAATTTTCTTTTCTTAGAAAAGATTTTAAGGGAGTTTTCAGTTCTTCTTCATTCATTAATTTAATTTTAGCTCCAGCAGCAAATTTCAGTGGGAGTCCCAGTGGATGACCAATTATCGCTAATTCTGTTCCGATTAGTGGGCGGCCAAGTTTTCTGGTTTTGAATTTTTGAAATTGTTCAACAGGTCGATCTAATTTAATGATGGCATAGTCTAAGACTTCTTTTTCTGTATAGATATATTTTTGATCAATGATAGATGAACATTTATAAACTTCATTTTTTAAGAAATGATTTTTTTCTTTAGAAAAATTAAAGGCCCAAGAAAAATTTTTGCAATCAGATTCAATCTGCATGCAGTGGCCTGCCGTTAATAGAGTTGTTGGGTTAATAAGAAATCCAGTACAAGAACCTAAGACCCATTGATCATAGAAGCGTTCGCTTTCACAAAGACTAGTATTGGCCTCACCTAACTTTAATTTTTTAAAATCAAAAATCTCTTTTTCCTGATCATAATTTAAGCGAAAATTTCTAACTTTAATGCCAACATTTTTAGATAGATTGATAAAATCCTGGTCATCTATTTCTTGAATTTCTTCTCGATGATCTTTACCGTAAATGATCTCAACGGGAGCTTTTGGAAGTTTTTCCAAAGCTTCGGCAGAAGTAATAAATGATATTGCAGTCAAGAGAGTTAAATTTTTCATAGAGAACCCAAAGTTAATATGGGCCTCTTATAGCTTATTGAGAGGTAAATTCAAGTTAGCGTGTAATTTATACCCTTAAAACCAAAACGAAACACCAGAAGAGAGCTTGAAGGCCTCTTTATTGGCATTGAATACACCAGGTATATAGCTTAAGTCCTTAACCCCATTTTTCTCTGAAATCTTTCTTTCATAAAGTCCACCAAAAGATAAATGGGCCGATTTAGATAACTTATATTTAACCGCAGACTCAATTTTGTAATTAATAGTTTTGGTTGTCTGACCTGATTTTTCGGTTGCCGATGAGTCAGGTGTATAAGTGGTTGATTTTATAGTTACATTAGTGAAGGTGTGTTGTTGATTTTTTGTATAAAGCCCCTCAGTATTTAATACAACAGACCAAACTTCATCTAAATATTTTTCAGCACCAATTTGAAGAAAGTATTCATTTAATCTTCTTGCAGAGTATTTTTCATACATCCCTTTTGAAGAAAAACCAGCGAGTAGATCAACCCAAATATCTAATTCTGGAGTTTCATAGTTTAATCCAAAATCAACGGCTACACTTGGATCTGGCTGAACTTTGTTTTTGTAATAAAGAAGTCCTTGAGTGAGTGTAATGTTATTAAATTGATATAATTCAAGTTTATTAGCAAGGCCCGTTTGCTTTTCTGTAGAGAATGCAGTGACAAGTTTTGTTTTATAACTGGTGACCTTAGTTCCACTGGTCATATAATAGGGAGTTCCTTGTTCGTCTGTATCGATTTCTGAACTATCTCCAAAAAATGAAAATATATTTAAGAATCCTCTTGAACGATGGCCATAACCAACCGAGGCAAAAGCTTTCTTAGAAATTTTTCTGAAGTTATTATCAGTACCAAGGAGTGATCCTCCATCTAAATAAGTATTTTCCACTGCTCCCCAATGAAGGTTTTGAAATTTTACAACCCCTTTTCCTAGGGTAAATCTAAAATCTTTGATTCCTCTATAGCTAGCATAGGCCTCTTCAAAAATATTATTTTCTTCAGCGAGATTTCCATCAAGATCAAGTTTTAAGGCCGCAGTCATATTGTCTTGTTCAGCAAAAATTTTTAAATCTAAAACACCAATTCCCACAACAGCGTAGCCGTTTCTAGATTGAATCTTTTCATAATTTAAAGCGTCTAGTGCGATGAAGCCCTTAACTGATGTATCGAATGCAAAGGTTTTTGAAACAATAAAAATGAAAAATAAAATTAAAAATTTCATAGGCCTCCCAAATCAATTGATGGGAGGTTAATATCATTTTTGATCTTGTTTTTCTATACACTTTTCAACCTTATCAAAATAAGATTGATACTCACCGCGCACTGCGTCCCAGCAGTTTTGACTAGAAGGCTCTCTGTCTGCAGTTGCAGTTGGTGCACTTGAGCATGAGGTTAATAAACTTCCAAGTATGACAATTAATAGACTTAAAATCGATTTCATTTAAGACTCCTTCTTAAGATAAAATCATAGCAAAGGCCCAATATTTTATCTATTGGGCCAAAAATGCACTCTTGATTCTTATTTTTTTACTTCTTCTTTTTTCTCAGTCGTATCTTGCTTCATCGGGCATTGAGCATCAGAAGCACATTTTTCTTTTCCGCCACAGTCTCCACATGATTTTTTACAACCTAAGTGTCCACAAGATGTTGTTAAAGCAAGTGTCATTAAAGTTAATAATGCTAATTTTTTCATAATAAACTCCTTCAATATTGATATTAATATTATACATAAAGAAAAATTTTAATAAATACTAATCAAAGATATTTAACGACTTCTAGGCCATGAATGTTTTGTTGTTGAGTAAAATTATCGGAATAGCTTGCGATAAAATGAAGTCCTTTTAAAATTTCAATCGGTTCATAACTTGAAGAAATGATAATTTTTCTTTTTTTGTTGAGCTTTATAAATTCTAGCGTTTTAGAAATTCCGATTAATGAAGGTTTAATAATTATTGGAAACTCAATAGGAACATGATCTAAATTGTTAAGATAAAAAACTAAACTTTCATCAATGGCCACATTTATTTGAGTTAGCTTGTAAAATAGAAAACTGTCATAGAAATTTTTAAATGGATCTTCGATAAATTCAATTTTTTTAATTAATTCCTCAGGCATTGAATGAATCAATTTAAGCAGTTCTTCAATTTCAAATTGTCGATTACCATCAAATCTAATCTTTCTTATATTTTGACTTAGCAGAGAATGATACCAATTTTCATTTTGAATGCTTTTTGGAGAAATTTTAAATTTTAGGAATTCATTTTGACCGACAGTGAAGTTCTCGCTTGAAACAAGAGTATGACTTTTTATGTGATATTCGTCTATTGAAATATTTTTCAATTTGTCTTGTAAAAGAAGAGTTTCAAAACAATATAGAATCTCTGGAGATATTTTTGATAACTGAATTTTTTCCTCATTAGATAGATTAAATTGATTAAATCCTATTTCAAAATCCATCCAAGGTCTCTCTTTGGACCATGATTTAAAATATTCTTTTATCCATTCAGCTTTTTCATTTAAAGAGATTTTATGAAAGTAAGGTAGGTGATGAATTAAACCAATTTTTTTTTGATTTATTTCAATTTCAAGAACATCTATTTCAAAAACCATATGTCCAAAAACATTTAAAGGAAATTTTGATTGAAGTTTTTTAGAATAATAATTAATAGTTTGCATATAAAATAAAACTAATGCCTGAAATTAATGAAAAAATAAAAAGACTGAGAGAGATTTTTGCTAATAAAGTATTTAGACCTGAATCTATTTTTCCTGTTAAAACTTTTTGAAATACTGAAGTTGAAAATAAAGGGATGATTAAAGTTAATAGTAGTGCATGGGCCTTCAATTTAATCGCTAAATAAATGATGATTGGATAAGGTAGGAGTAGTAAAAAAAAGATCAATCTTCTTTGAAATGGTATACCAAGTCTTACGGCCAGTGTGCGTTTTTTTGATTCAAGATCAGATGAATAATCACGCAAATTGTTTACCGCCAAAATGGCCGCACTAAATGCTCCTGCACATAAAGAAAGATAAAAGCAATCAAGATTAAAAAAATTAGTTTGTAAAAAAAATGATCCAGTTACAGCAACAATTCCAAAAAAAACAAATGCTGCGATTTCTCCTAGTCCTAAATAAGAAAGTGGAAATGGGCCACCAGAATACCCATAGGAAAAATACATTGAGCAAAGTCCCATGATGACAATGACGATACCACCTTTAAACATTAAATAAGTCCCAAAAATTAAGGCCAAGCCTAATGAAGAAATCAAGGCCAATTTCATCTTTTGAAGTGAAATAAGGCCACTACTTGTGACTCTCGTTGGTCCCAAGCGATTTTGATTATCGACGCCTTTTTCATAGTCGATATAATCATTGGCCAAATTGGTGGCGATTTGCATGAATAAGGCCGAGAGTAAGGTGAAGATTGCCACGACTGAGTTGATACTTTTCGAAAAATAGTAGGCGATACCTAATCCTAAGAGAACAGGTGAAATAGAAGCAAGCAATGTTTTAGGCCTGATGGCCAAGATCCAATTTTTCATAATCTAATGGTTTTTATTTTTTGATAGACTTCTTTATTGTCGTTTAGATTAACAAAGATTTCTAAAAGTATAGAGTTATTTGTATGAAAAAAATGATTTAGTTTGCGATTTAATTCTTCTTCTTTGTTAATGGATTGATATTCCAAATCAAAGGCCTGGCATATTTTTTCAAATTGTATTTTATGAGGAGTGAGGATATGTTTTAAAACATTTTCTTCTTTAGATATCGGTAAAAGATCAAAAATTCCTCCACCAAAATTGTTTATTAAAATTATTTTAACAGGATTTTTTGCGCTCTTGATATAATGAATTGAATTTAAATCATGAAACAAAGAAACATCTCCAAGAACAAGATAGACAGTTTGGTCTAGCCCATCGCTAAGACCGATTGCACTGGCGACGAATCCTTCAATTCCACTGACTCCTCGATTAGTTGCGATCTTTAAATGTTTTTTGTTTCCAAATGAAAAATATGAATCAAAAGATCTAACTGCGGTGCTATTTCCAATATAAATTGTGGAAAAATCTGGAATTAGTTCAATGATTCTTTTTGTGATCTTTGGGAAACACAGAGGAGAGTTGTCAATTATTTCAATTTTCTTTTGACAGAAATTTGAAAAATTAAGCGAAGAATTGTGAAATGGTTTTACTTCTAGAAGTTGGGTAAGAGCTCTAAGCGTTGGACCAATGTCGGCATTGATGCGGACTTTAGTGTGATGACTTGGGTCTTCTTTATCTGAACATTTGTTTAAAGTATAAAGTTCAATTTCAGGATGACCTTTTAAATAAGTATAATAGTGTTTAGAAGTTAATCTTCCCCCGATATGAAAAATGATTTCTGGAATATGACAATTTAAATGATCCATAATTTCTGGATGATCAAATGTAGGAATTGAGTTCATGGAAAGATTGAATTCGTATTTCAAAGAACTTGAAATATCGATATATTTATTCCATTTTACTTTTTCTAAAAAAATTCTTAGAGCATTTAAATCTTCAAAAGCAGATAAAGAACCAATGATGATTAAACCATTTTCTTTTTGATTTAATAACTGAGCGAGCTTTAATACTTCTGATTCATTTAAACGCGTATCGATGTCAAGATACCGAGTAGCCGGTAAATTATTTATTACAAGTTGCTGACAGTTTTTTAAGTAGTAATCGCTAACTGGCATTAAATCATTTTCAAGTGGCTCTCTAAATGGAATATTAATATGCACTGGTCCCGATTCAGGGAACTGTCCTTTCTTAATGATATTTGAAACAGATGATTTTAAAGATTGAGGAAGAACATCGGTTGTTGGGCAGTCTAAAATCAGTGATCCTCTAATATAATCTTTAAAAATATTTTCTTGATGAATCGTTTGATTGTCGTCGCTATAATTAACATCTTTAGGTCTGTCGGCCGAAACGACGATTAAAGGTGCTTGAGATTTAAAGGCTTCAATAACTGCTGGTAAAAAATTGGCCACCGCCGTACCAGAGGTGCATAATAGTGCTGCCTTAAATCCTTGGGCCTTTGTATAACCTAAAGCTCTATAGGCCGCAGCTCTTTCGTCCATGGCCATAATTAATTGAACTTTCTGATCGTTTTGCACTAAGTTTTCTACTGCTGCTATTAATGGGGCATTTCTCATGCCAGGACAAACAACAAAATAGTAAACTTCATTAGCATAAAGTTCATGCACTAATAATGAGGCCCATAATCGATTGATGTTTTCTTCAAGTAACAATTTCATTTTGAATTTCTTTTAAAAAAGGGGCCATTTTTAATTCAGTTTCATCCCATTCTTGGATTGAAATGGAATCTTTAGTAATGCCAGCACCAGCAAAGATTGTCAGCAGATCATTTTCTAGGTAGCCAGAACGTATGGCCACTGCCACATCAGCGTCATTATAATTTATCATTCCAAAAGGTGCAGCGTAATGATTTCTTTTCCCTTTTTCGATTTTATTTATGTTCTCAATGATTTCTTTTTTTGGAAAGCCTCCAACAGCAGGTGTTGGATGCAATTGATTGATTAATTCAAAAATAGAGTTTTGATCTTTGATTTTGCCAGATATTTCAATTAATAGATGTTTAATGTATTTTAGAGTCATTTCTTTTTTGTCACTGAAATTAGTTTCATGACAGAATTGTTTCATAATCTTGTTGATCGATCTAAAAACAATTTCATTTTCTTCAGTTAATTTATCTTCCGACAAAAGGTGAGTGCTTTTAAAACGACTTCCGGCCAAGGCCATGGTGCAAATGACATCATTATTTTTTTTAAGCAAAGTTTCAGGGGTAAAAGAGATGAAGTATTGGTTTGCTTCTTTTTTTAAAACTATATAGTTTTCGAAGTTGTGAGCAATTAGTTTTTTTAAAAAATCAATCTGGTTATTTTTTATATTAAAAGTTTTATTTTTTTTAAGAACTATTTTCTCAAACTTATTTTCATTGAAAAGCGCTTGAGCATCAAGGAGCATTTGATTCCATTCGGATAAATCTGTCTGAGTGCTTAGATTGAATTGATAATTATTTTCCTTGTTGTATTGAATGTCGAGCTGGTCTTTGAATTCGTTTTTTAGATGAAAATCATAATGAAAAAGATTTGTGAGATTATCCTCGAAATTCATTTCTATACAAAATGTTTGATCTTTGTTTAAGAATAAATCACTCAGAGGACATGATTTTTTATTTCCAAAAAAAAGGTTTTCCACATTTTCACGTATTGATTTAAAGTATAGAAAGTCTTCATTAAGATAATCTAATGCAAAATTTATGAGCGTGTTTGAGTTTTTTAAGTCTGTTTGATTAGACTGACTCAATTGATTCAATTTTATCCCCAATGTATAAAGAAGCGATTCCAAAAGTTAAAGGAATGCATCGGCACTGTTTAAAACCAGCATTTTTCATCAGTCTTAAAAAGTCTTCACCATATGGAAAATCTTCTACCGTTTTATTTAAGTATGTGTAAGCATCACCATGTTTTGAGACTAGGTTTCCTATAAAAGGTAAAATATGTCTAAAATAAAAAAAGTATATTTTTTTGAAAATGAAATTTTTTGGGATACTAAATTCCATCACCATTAATCGGCCATTATTTTTCAGCACTCGATGGATATCAATCAATGATTTTTGAGCATCTGAAAAATTTCTGATGCCAAAAGATATAGTTGTGAGATCAAAGGTATTGTTGGCAGCAGGAATGTTTACCGCATCACCAATTAAAAGTTGAATTTTTGATTCAAGGTTTTTCTTTTTAAGCTTCGTTTTTCCAACTTCGATCATTCCTTTTGAAAGATCGAGTCCGGTCACTTTTTTAATTTTTGGAGAGTTAACAAGTGTGATTCCTACATCTCCAGTACCGCAGGCCAAATCAAGGGCATTAATGGATTCATTATTTGGAAGATGTTTTAATAGTTTGTTTCTCCAATAGATATCAATTCCAAAGGATAAAAAATGATTTAAAAAATCATAAGTTGGAGCGATGTCATCGAATATTTTGTACGACTCTTTTTTTCTTTGAGATAGTTTTAATTCCATATATTTTCCTAATTTTATTGCCCGAACTTATCATTTTCTAAGGTATTTACGCAAGTAAGCATTTACATCTAAAGTGTTTTTTGATAGCTTGCAAATGTCGAGATTACAAATGGTTAAAGATTTTTTAAATACAATTCCTCCTGAAGTTCTAGCAATGTCTAGAGATTTAGATCTTTGCATAGATTCAAAAAATGCTCATAAGGCCATTTATTCAGCTTTAGATAAGACTGTTTTAAGTGGTGGAAAAAGACTTAGACCAATGCTTACTTTCTTGATGGGACATTTGTTTTTTGTTGATTTAAAAACACTTATTCCTTTTGCAAGAGCGACTGAACTTGTCCATGCAGCAAGCCTTTCTCACGATGATGTGATTGATAATGCAACTTTGAGACGAGGCCATCCTTCAATCAATATTGTTGAATCTAATAAAAAGGCCGTACTTGCAGGAGACTACTTATTAAGTCAGGTGATTGTCGATTTGTGTTCAACAAATGAATTAGAACTTGTCAGTAAAATGTCGAAAGTCATCATGGACTTATCTGTAGGTGAGTGGGAACAATTAGATTTAATTGAATCAAAAGATTATACGAAAGAAAAAATAACTTCAGTCGCTGCAAAAAAGACTTCATCTGTTATGTCTTACTGTACTTTTGCTCCAGCTTTTAAGGCACAAGCTCCAAAATCAATTTTAGATGCTTCTGAAGCCTTGGGTTATCACTTAGGACTTGCTTTTCAGTTAATAGACGACACTTTAGATTATGCAGCTACTTCTGACAAAGATCTATTTTTAGATTTAAAAAATGGAGTCGTTAATTCAGTCGTATTTGATGCTTTTTCTACCCATCCACAATTCTTCAACCGATTTCAAAATGGGGAATGCTTATTTGATATTTTTTCTGAATTTCATTTTAATTTTCATGTTGAAAATATAAAATCTGAGGCCCTGATTCATCTTGAAAAGGCCAATGAAAAACTTGATTTAATTGAAAAGTACTTACTTGAAACTCAAGGCATCGATTCAAAAAATGAAGTTCAAAGTCGAACGGACTTTATTAGAATGATGATGAGTTTTATTGCTCTTAGAAAAAATTAATAAAAAACTATCTAAGTATTTTTGAATTCTTAGTTAATGCATGCTGAGCTTTGAGTTTAAATTGTTTGTATTCAAAACATTCCTGATGGAGTCTAATTCGGTTTCAGTTAAATTGTTCCTGCTAATAATTAACTCTTCAATCCTTAGATTTTTAATAGTTGAAATTAAATCAGCAAAGCGGATATAGTTTTTTGATAAATCTAACACCTTTAAATTTATCAAAGGAAGAAATGCTTGAGGTTCTAATTTTGTTAGATTCATATTTCTAAGATACAAATGTGTAATTTTTCCGCAGTTTTTAAAACTACCATTATGTAAATAAACCCTTGGTTTTCCACTTAGTATTGTAGAGTTGTTGTCAGATAAATCTAAGGTTACTGCGTTATTCTTAGTTAATGAGAATACTTCTAAAAATTGATTTGGTCGAAATTCGAAATACAAATTGTTTTTTAAGATGAGTTCGTCTAACTCAAATTGTGTTTTTAGGATGTTACTTGGGAGTTCTCTTGAATCTGAGTTGATAAGGGTGAGTTTTTTAAGTTTTAAATGTGCAAATTCAGTAGATGGTATCGAAAGTATTTCTTGGTTTATCCCATCAAATAAAAGAGAATTCAGGCCTTTTAATCCTTGAAAGTCACCAGATTTAAATTGCCAGATTTTTGATTGTGAACTCTCTTTAGTTATCTCTAATGATTCTATTTTTGAGAGTTCCTCTTCGTTGACAAGTTCGCAAGTAAGACCTGTAGCTTTTGAAATTGCATAAATAAGCTCTGGTGAGCGATTACATACACCAATGGCCTGGGTTTGTACTACAAAGTTTTTAAATACAAAATCACCAGCTTCCTTGTTTAAGTTAAAAGATTTCAAGCTATGTAAGAAAGCGTTTGCGAGAGAAACATCTTCTAGTTCTTCGTTAAACATTCTTAGAAAATTTCCCATTAATAAAAATGTCAATTGAGTTTTATCTTTAAAATATAAATCAAATAATTTTTTATTAAATTCAAAAACAATACTTTTATTGTTTTTCATCTGATTTATAGCAAGTGCAAGTTTAATTTTTCCATTTTCAGCGCAGTGTGAGAGCATGGGCATAAAAACTATTGGTACTTCCACTGATTCAAACTCTAAAGCACTTTCTTGCCAAAATATTGGTGCACTTTGATCATTGTTGTTTTTTATATGTTTTAAGTAATCATTGAGCGTTGGTCGAAGTTTTGGAGCAAATTTTTCAATAAGAGCAATATAGATCAACTGTTGTGGCAATCCGTAGGGATTAAAATCTTTTTCAGGATATAAGTCACCAAAAGGCTTTTGGTTTGCCTGAAGAAGATAATCTATGGAGAAAATTTTTCCATTGCATAATACACTATCTGGTATCGCAGAATAGCAGTTAAAGCTTAAAGAAAAGAAAAGTAAAAAAATTATTTTAAGCATTTTAGGCTCTCTTGAATTTGCTTTAAAACATTTGGTTCTAGATTTTTGATCAAAAGTGCTTCATTGAGTGCATTTTTTGCTTTAGGGGTTTTTGAGAAGCATAGAAGATAGGAAGCATCAACCCTTAAGCTTTCAGGATAGGTAAAGCCATTAAAGTATGTTCGATACGGCTCTGTGATAACTTTGATTAATTCATCAGTTATTGGAGTTAGAGCATTTGCTAAATCAGCATGATTTGCCCTAATAATCTTACTAAAGGCACTTCGGCAATCAGACAAATATCTAGTGGTATAAATCTCTTTCCAAAGTGCTTTGATGAATAAACTGCTATTATCTTTTATTAGAAGCTGACATGCACGTTCTTTAGACCATTCCCAGTAAGCTGAATCTTGTTTTACAATCGGATGACCACTTAAAAAAAGATCATTCAATTCATTCTGATAGATGTTAAAATATGGAATTAAATCTTCATTGTTAAGATACTTTTGAATAAAAGCTCCATTATACAGCTCTCTTCCAAAAGTCGGAGAATAGAGATGATGATAGATAATATATAAAATTCCAGCTGAAGTTTTAAAGTCATACAATTTTTCAAATATCATGCTTTGAGATTCAAATGATTCAACCTCTTCTGTAAGGGCATTAAATATATTCATCGTCTCTTTTTCACCAAAAGCATTTGTTGAATGATCAATTAATAATTCTAAACTTTTCTTTGAAAGTGATTTTAAATCATAATCAGTATTCAATCCTTGGTATTGATATCTTTCTAAAAGAATTTTTGCACTATCAATGTAAGGATATTGTGCTAGCTCTGAAACAGCTTCGAATCGAATGATTTTATCTTTTATTTCTCTATTATCTTCCTCAAATAGATTATGTTCAGACAATTCTTTTAATTTAAGTATATGACTGTTTATAGTGTCAGTTGGTGTTATCGGAAAGCGAATGTCATCTAAATGAATTCTAATTGCAGTTATCCCTACATTACTCGAAAAAGATAATTTTAAAGTCTTTAAGGTTGAGAAATTTGAATTCAAATTAAATTCGACACTTTTTACTTTCAAGAGATCATCAGGTTCATAAAAATTTAATGTCTTAGCAGTATTAATATTTTGTAAGTTAAGAGTTAGGATTACATCACTTTTAGTTGTTGGAAAAATAAAGATTTCAATTTTTGTAATTTTTCTCGTATTATAGTTACTATTGTTTGCCAATTCATTGAATTCAACAAAGCTATAATTTTTTTTTGCTTCAAACTGCTGAACGATTGGTACTGAATAAAATTCTGCGAAAGTGGAATGAAAAAATGTTAAGGAAGCTAGTAAAAAGACTCTGTTTAAAAAGGGTATAGACATGGATGTTCAACCTATTGTATGTTCAATTCCATGAAACGTTTTACAATCCTTTTTCTCATAATGTTTTCTGAAGTTCTTATAGCAAGTGGATCTTATGTTGGCAACGGAGGCGATACAATCTATTGTCGGCCAAGTACTGAAAATTCCTTTAACGGAAGATATACATTAGACTTTTTAATTGAGTATAAAACAATACAGCAACCACTTCGGCCCTTTATTGATATTAGTACAACACAGCTAGAGTTAGCCGATTTTTTTAAGCGTGAATTACCTGAACTTTATCTTTCTTATCAGCAGTATACTTTAAGTTTGTTTAAGGAATATTCTGAGTTAAATCGATCATGGAAAGTCTCAAATAATGGATTATTAAACATACAAGATGAAAATATTCAGAAACTAATTCCAACAAATTGTTTAAAGTCTCAAGGTGAAACTAAGTCTTTAGAGCTCCATCAAACAGTTATACGTGATTCAATAAGTTCGAATTTAATTTATTATTTTGATCCGATTCTTATTGATCTTCAGAACATTAATCCACAACAATTTAGTTTTTTTATTCTTCATGAATGGTTATGGGATTTTACTAGAAATACACAACTTTTAAGAAAAATTAATTGGTTGTTACATTCTAAAGAGTTGCTAAATTTAAGTCGCCAAAAAATATTAACTATTTTTGATCAATATGATTTTTTCCTAACTCCACTGGAAGGCTGTGAAAAGAGTTTTCCTTTTAAAGACTTTCTTTCTAGAGAATTAGGAAATGATTGCAGCACATGGAGTTTACTAAAATTAGCTCAATTTAAAGAAGTGGCCTTTAGCACTTATTCAACTAGTAATTCGGCCATGTTTTTTAGACCTGGTGATTTTTATGGGTTTGGGCGAGTAGAGTACGTAAATATGTCAAAATTAAATTTGATGTCTCACCAAATTCATCCTAGGTTTTTTTCGGCCTTGTATAAGCTTAAGAACTTAGATTTAAGTTCAAATAAGATAGGAACTCTTAGTGAGTTAGTTCTGAATGATCTACAAAAAATAGAGACTTTAAATATTTCCTTTAATCCAATTAAAATCCATGTTATTGATTTTCGTTTTTTTAAAAAATTGAGAAAATTGTCATTGACAGCGTCGCAGCTTAGTGAAGTTAAAGAAATAAAGTTTCCACAGACTTTAAAAGAAATCGATGTGTTTCTTGATGATTTAAGTCAGAAAAGCGTATTAGAAAAATTCAAAAACAATTTTTCTTCAATACAGTTTAATATCATCGAGTAATTATGATCTTAGATTACACAGACTATCGTCAAATTTTAAACTTTGAACTAGAGAAAAGACAGAAATTTAATAGTTCGTACTCGCTTCGTGCCTTTGCTAGAGATTTAATGATTTCTCCATCTAGAGTAAGTGAAGTGTTAAGCGGTAAGCAAGGCCTGTCACTACTAAGTGCTAAAAAAATTGCCAAACAATTGCAGTATAATAAGTGTGAAACTGAATATTTTGTGGACTTAGTTTTAACAGTTCATGCTAGATCAAAATTAGAAAAAGATTCTGCCAGAATTAGACTCTCTCGTTTTAAAAAGACAAGTGAGAGAGAAATGGCGCTAAATGTTTTTGAGATCATTTCACGATGGGAACATTTTGCTATTATGGAAGTTTTGCAGCTTAAAAATGCTAAATCTAATTCTTCTTGGATTTCTGAAAAACTTAATCTTTCACAAGATTATGTTGATGAGTGTATCAGAAGATTATTGAAGGTTGGCCTATTAGTTAAAGAAAATAAAAAATTGAAACGAGTAGATGATTCTCTCTTTATTTGGCCGAGTGATGTTTCAAGTGACTCTATTAAAAACTATCATAAAAATGTACAGCTGAAATCTCTTGAAGTATTGTATTTGGTTCCTTTAGAAAAAAGAGAGTATTCTTCTGTTATTATGCCAGTTAATAAAAGATCTCTTCCAGAAATTAAAAAACTGATAAAAGATTTTACTCTTAAATTAAATAAAGTTGTAACAGAGGAAAATGATTTTGATGATGTTTATTATTTTTCTAGTCAATTCTTTCCTATAACATTTTCACAGAACAGTACAGAACACTAAATTACCTCAATACATTGACGCTAAAATTTAATTATTTCATGATGTCTTCATAACCAAAGGAGATTTATGAAAAATATTTTAATTTTATTTTCTATTTTATCATTAGCTTCTTGCTCTTCCTTGAAAGAAGTTGAAGAAGCAAAAAACTGTAAAGTTTATGAGGAGAATAAATATTTAGGAGTTAGTTATGTTGATGTTATTGGGAGTGAGGCGAATTGGAAAGGCCAATGTGCGATTTTAGGGCTTTTTTGGTGTCAGTGGCTTAAGGCCGATTACGATAAAGATGGCACAAATATTTTTTTAGATGGTAATGGGATTTTTACCAATAGAAAGATTGTCGCTAAAATTAATGCTTCTGGATTTGAATATGAAAAAACATTTCTTGACTCAATTGTTAAATCTCATCCTGTAAAAATTGATATGAACAAAAAAACAATTCATCGCGAAGTTCAGTTGACCGTTTTAGGTATGAATGAAATCGGAAGTGAAACTTTAAGTTTCAATAAGTCGTGCAATCAAAAAGAGGCCTCATTAGGGGCAATAATATTATGGGCATCAAAAAATCGGAGGTAGTTTATGAAAGTTTTGATCAGTGTTTTAGTTTTACTTAGTTTCACAGCTTGTAATGAAGTTAAAAGTGTCTCAAGAAGTGATGAAAGAAAGTCTGTTGAGCCAATTAAAGAAGGTTCATTAGATGGGAAAATAGGTAAGAACAATTGGAGTTATTTATCTGGAAGAGTAAAAACAAGTTATTTCGATAAAAATGAGTACTCATTAGAATTGTGGGATTATAGTTCAAACGATCCTTGTAATGAATGGGGAAAAGCAGATGTTAGTAAAATATTAGGAAGAATACCAAAAAATATTGGAAGTTTTGATTTAGGTAATGAACGAAACGTTACATTTACTTTTAAAGAAAATGGTACATATGTAAACTACATTGCAACTGAGGGTAAAATAGTTGTTTCAAAAATTGAAGGAGATTTTCTTGAGGGTAAAATGGTAGCTCAGTATGATAATGAAAATTACGTAAACGGTTCGTTTAGAATTCAAATTTGTTCAAATTAAAAAAAGCGGGAGACTATCCCGCTTTTATATTTTTAAATAAATTGTACGAAAATTTAGTTCAAAAAATTACAATACTGTCTGCCTTTTAAATCTCTTTGACAGTCGTATTGAGCGTGTCTACAAGCTTCACCTTTTACGTCAATATGAATTGGTCCAGTAGCATGTCTCACATAGGTTTGAATTAAAAAACCAGCTGGATCGTAGCGATTAAATTGACAAGTCTCAGTTCTGTTTCTATTTGGTGGTGGAACCGGAGTTGGGTAACCATTTCGTCTTACACACTGAACACCCATACTTGTTCTTCGATTTAATTGATCATAACAAAATCGATCTGACTCCATACATGCATCGTATTGACTACGGCCATTTCCTGTGAAGGTTCTTACGATTCTACCAAATTGATCAAGGAGGTCAGTGGTACATGTTTCCATTCGTGGAGGAGTTGGAGGTGTTGGGATTGGTGGATAATTTGTGCCAGCTATTTCTTGGCAGAAATGATCATAATATCTTCCATTAACTCTTCCATCTGAAAGCGCCCGATTACATTGATAATTTGCTTCATCACAAGCAGCAAAGCGAGTGTAGCCTGATTCTGTAAAAACTTGGGCCACATTTCCAAAGCGATCTGCTAGTTGTACTGAACAAACTTCTGCTAAACTCTGAAAAGATAAAAATACTAAAGCTAAACTAATTATTTTTTTCATAATTCATCCCCCTCAGAATGATATTTATAAACTATCTTGGTAATCTTGGACCGTGTGGATCTCTAGGTGGCAGTGGTCTTGGATCCCTAGGTTCTCTAGGCTCTCTAGGCCAGTGCGGATCTCTTGGATATCTCGGAGGAACAGGATCTGGGTATCTTGGTGGATACGGGTCTCTTGGATATCTCGGAGGTATTGGATCAGGATATCTAGGATAATCCGGATAATCATTATAGATGGTCTTTACAGCACATTGAGCGTAAGGTAACTGTCCACGGACTTGGTATTCAGAAAGTTTATTTCTACAATCCCAAATAGCGTCTGTGCAAGCTGCATCTGATGAATAAGAAGTTCTAATGAACTGATCATATTCATATCCGTTATATTGATCTCGAATAACAACAATGCAAGTATCTGCGATGGCCATACTTGAAGTGATCAAAAAAAGTAGTGTAAATAGTGATTTCATTTTATCTCCAAAATGTATTGTTACTTTCTAGATACTTAAAAAAAAATTAGCTCACAACTGAAAATGATCGAACTGTGTAAAAAAGGCCTCAATTAGAGGCCTTTGTAAGACTTTTTTTTAGTTTGGAATCATTATGGCACTAGCAATTTTGAAACTCTATCAAGACCGATAGTTCTTATAAAACCCGCAAGTTTTGGGCCTTTCTCAAGGTTGATCAGTTTTTTATAAAGTAGAGTGAACACTTGCATTGGTTCAAGTTGATTTGCATGAATCATTTCATACATTTTTTCATGTAGCATTTTATCGTCTGAGATATTGCTCCATTCAGTTTTTAAATAAGAATTTAATTCACTTAAAAATTTCGTTTCGTTCTCATTAATGTCCATTTTTATGACATCTTTATTTAAAGCGAATTTAAATTCTTCTGGAGCATGATCGTTAATCCAGTTGATGGCACGTTCAGCACGTTCCTTAAAACGTCTTTCATCTCGTTCATTTTTAATGTCTTTATCATATGATTTTCGAGCACGAGAAATATCTAAATCATTTATTTGAAGTACGTTACAAAGGTGTCGAAACCCTGGTTGAAATGGCATTTCAGAAGGGATGTCGGTTATTTGTGAAAGTTCATAAACTCTTTTTGCCATGGCCACTTTCTTCTCATTACCAGCTTCTAGACCAAAGGCCATTCTTTCCATTCTGTCGAAGTCTTCATAATTTTTGATTACATCTAAATCAAATGATAAACCAAAATCAATATTGGTTTTGTAGCTTGCAAAAATCCAACGAACCATTTCTGGCTCGTAAACTGAAAGAACATCGTTAACAGTAACCAGGTTACCTTTTGATGAACTCATTTTTCCGCCCATGCCTTTTATAGACACGAAATCGTATTGCAAATACATAGGAGCTTTCCACCCATAAACTTCCGCGACAATATCTTTGGCGGTAGTAAATGATCCACCTTGAGAAGAATGATCTTTTCCACCTGGCTCGAAATCAACTTTTTCTACAGACCAACGCATCGGCCAGTCCATTCTCCAAGGAAGTTTTGCTCTGTCTGTTGTATCTAAATTAATTGATCCAGAATGCTTACAATCTTCAGCATCACAAACATAATCAAGCTTATTAACTCCATCAAAATGCGTAGCCGTTGTTTTATCACGATTACATTTTTCACAGTAAACGGAAACAGGCATCCATGAAGAAGGCAAGGGCTCTGATCTCCATTTGTTTAAGATCGCAGCAATGGTATCTTTTTTTAATAAAGTTAATTTGATTTGATCTTTATAGGCACCAGATTTATATTTTTTCGCTTGATAAATGGGTTCTAATTCAATTCCCATTTTTTTTAGTTGAGCTTCAAAAGAAGCTTCATGGTGACGAGCATAGGATTCGTGCTCGCCAAAAGGATCTGGTGTATCAACAATTGGTTGGAATAAAAATTTAGCGAGTTCATCTTGCTTTGGAAGATTGACAGGTACTTTTCTAAAAGTATCATAGTCATCCCAAGAAAAAATAAATCGAACTTTTTTCCCTTTCTTTTTAAGTCCTCGAGCGACTAGTTCAGTGGTCATAACCTCCCGAAAGTTTCCGAAGTGGACAACACCTGATGGAGTGATTCCTGAAGCGAGAGTGTAAACTTCTTTATCTTCAGCACGAATCAATTTTTCAGCAGTAAGATCGGCCCAGTGAACCGCATCGTTGAGTGCATTTGGTGCAACTTGAGACATATAATTTCCTTTCAATATTTATTTAATGAGACCTAGTTTTTGTTTTAATTGATCTTCAGTGAGTGTTCCTTTTTCGACTTCTAAGTTAACAAGCATTAAGGCCCTTTGGTACAATTTTCTTTCGTGGGCCACACAGATAGAAAGATCTAAATGTTTTTGACCTTCTATGTTTGAATACTTCACGATGTTTTTTAATAATTTAATGGCGTCTTCGAAATTAAGATTTGTTGATGTCATAATTAATTCCTAAAATATTTTTTATTAGTGGCCTAAGTAAGCTTTTTTCACTGACTCATTGGATAATAATGCGCTTGATTCGCCTTGCAAAGTTATTTCTCCATTTTGAAGGACATAACCTCGATGGCTAGTTTTTAGTGCAAGATTGGCATTTTGCTCAACGAGTAAAATACTCATTCCAAGCTTGTTAATTTCTTTAATGGCCTTAAAAATTGTCTGAACCAGAATAGGCGCAATTCCTAAGCTAGGCTCATCTAGTAAAAGTAGGGAAGGGCGACTCATATAACTTCTAGCGATGGCGAGCATTTGCTGTTCACCGCCAGATAAAGTTCCGGCCAATTGATTTTTTCTATCTAAAAGTTTTGGAAATAAGTTATAAACAAATTCTAAATCTGTTTGAATTTGTTTTGTGTCTGATCTTAAATAAGCACCCATTTCTAAATTTTCAAAGACTGATAAATTTGGAAAACAAAGTCGTCCTTCTGGAGACTGGGCAAGGCCAAGCTCTACAATTTTATGGGCCTTAGTTTCTGTTATATTGTTTTGAATAAATGTCACACGGCCACTGGTTTTTTTGATGAGTCCTGAGATGGAATGCAAAGTGGTGGTTTTTCCTGCTCCGTTTGATCCTAAGATAGTGACAATTTCACCTTTAAAAATTTCGAGGTTGATATTTTTTAAAGCGTGAATAACTCCATAGTGGGTGTTTAGATTTTGGACTTCTAAAATTTTTTCTTTTGTCATAGAGTTTCGACCTCCGTCCCTAAATAGGCCTCGATCACTCTTTTATTGCTTTGAATTTCTTTTGGGCTTCCACTGGCAATTAAATTTCCATAATCTAAAACAAATATTTTCTCTGCTATTTCCATCACCAGGTTCATATCGTGTTCAATTAAGACTACGGCAATTTTAAAATGATTTCGAATAAATTTAATAATGTCTGACAATTCTTTAGTCTCGCTTGGATTCATTCCTGCCGCTGGTTCATCTAAAAGCAGAAGCTTTGGTTTTGAAGCAAGCGCTCGAGCCATTTCTAATTTTCTTTGTTCACCATAGGGAAGATTTGAGGCCAAAAATTTTGATTTTTCATCGAGATGAAAAAGTTTTAATAACTCCATGGATTCTTCAAAGATTTTTTTTTCTTCTTCAAGATACTTTTTAGTTTTAAAGAGAGCATGGATCAGATGGTACTTTACTCTGGTGTTATGGCCTAAGCGTAAATTATCTAAGACAGTTAAGTTTTTAAATAAGCGAATATTTTGAAAAGTTCTAGCAATTCCCAAGTCGCAAATTTTATGTGGTGGGTAGTTTGAAATTTGATAGTCACAAAATTTTACTTGTCCTTTAGTGGGAGTATAGATTCCGGTGATCGTGTTAAAGAGAGTGGTTTTACCCGCTCCATTTGGACCAATAATCGCAACTAAATCTTGATCATATATATCGATGCAGACATCATTGACAGCAATGAGTCCACCAAACTTCATTGTGACATCAGAAATCTTTAAAAGGAGATTTTTCACTTTAAACCTCTTTTAAAAATTTTAAGTTCATGTGTTCCAAAAAGTCCTTGAGGTCTTAGTAACATAAAAATAATTAAGATGAGTGAATAAATGGTCATACGAAATTGTGCGACTTCTTCACCGAAAAATCTAAGAAGTTCAGGAAGGATGGTTAAAAAAGTTGCTCCGACAATTGTTCCAGTGATCGAACCAAGTCCTCCAAAAATAATCATTACTAGAATAATTACCGACCACATGAAGGTGAAATTAGATGGATGAAGAAATAATTGGGTGTGAGCGAATAGACTTCCTGCTATTCCAGCGATTCCTGCGCCAACAATGAATGAAAAGAGTTTGTATTTAAATAAATTAACACCCATGGTTTCAGCGGCAATTTCATCTTCGCGAATAGCAATTATGGATCGTCCTGTATTAGAAGATTTTAATCTGATCATAAAGAAAGTGACGATAATAGCAGTTATCCAGACCCAATAGATATTAGAAATATTTGGAATGCCAGTAAATCCTCTTGGGCCACCGACAAATTCTGTATTCATGATGATGATGCGAACAATTTCGCCAAATCCTAAAGTAGCAATGGCAAGATAATCTCCCTTAAGTCTAAGAGTAGGAACTCCAACAATGAGTCCTACAATTGCGGCGGAGATGAAACCGACGATGATGGCGATAAGCATATTTAATTCTGGAGGTAGTTGGAAGGTGTTAAAAACGGTGTAGATGGCAGAAGCATACGCACCGATTCCCCAAAAACCCGCATGGCCTAAAGAGAATTGGCCGCAATAACCATTGATAAGATTTAATCCATGACAAAGGATAATAAAGATTCCGATATTTAAAAATTGTTGGAGAAAATAATCCACTAAACTTTCTCCTTAACATTTTTTCCAAGAATTCCACTTGGTCTAACAAGTAAAATAACAATCAAAATAAAAAATGAAACACCATCACGAAAGCTGGCCTTATAAAGACCTGCCACCATGTTTTCAGCAATTCCTAAAATGAGCCCACCTAAAGCGGCTCCAGGAATCACTCCAATGCCTCCAACTACAGCAGCTACAAATGCTTTGATTCCAAGCATGGTTCCCATCATTGGTTCAATAGTCATGGTATAGCTCATGAGAATTCCGGCAAGGCCTGCAAGTGCAGCTCCTAAGAAAAATGTGAAGGTGATAATAAAGTTAGTATTGATTCCCATAAGTTCAGCGGCATTGAGATTAAAACTTGTGGCCCGCATGGCCTTACCAAGCTTTGTAAACATGGTTAGCCACCATAAAAGAATAAGTACAACAGCAGTTACGGCTATAATGAGAATTTGAATGGTCGAAATGGTAATTTCACCAAAAGTTAAAATTTTATCTGTAATGACTGGAGGAATTGTCTTTGGATCTGCACCAAACAAAATTTGACCTCCATATTGAAACAGAAGTGAGGCACCGATGGCGGTAATAAGATTGGTGATTCTGCCGGCATTTCGAATTGGTCTATAAATTAATCGCTCTGTAATGATGGCGATGATTCCTGCTCCAAGCATACTCATGGCCACGGCCATTGGCATGGGTAATCCTAATCTTAATGTATAAAAACCGCAAAAGGCTCCTAACATCAAAAATTCACCATGGGCGAAATTAACTAGCCTTATGATTCCATAAACCATGGTATAACCCAAGGCCACGAGCGCATAGATCGAGCCTTGAGTTATTCCATTGATAAAATATTGTAATATATCCCAAAGATAATAGATTTGATCTTGAGTCATCTAAATTTATTATTACGGGTTAACTTTATTTTTAAATACAAAAGAAGTCTTAGTTGTTTCTAAAACTACCGCTGCTTTTTTAGAATTTCTCTTTTCATCAATAGTGATTGAACCAGTAATTCCATTAAAGTTTTTAGTTGCGACTAAAGCAGTGTTAATATCTACAGCTGTTTTAGTTTTTGCTTTAGCAATTGATTCAGCAACAATCAACATAGCATCATACCCTAATGCCGCCATGGCCCCTGGTTTTTGGCCATAGGTTTTTTCATATTCTTTCACAAAGCCTTGAACTTTTGGATCTTTGTCATCTGGTGCAAAGTGAGAAGAAATATAATTTCCAGCAATTGCTTCACCGGCAATTTCAAATAATTTTGGTGAATCCCAACCATCTCCACCTAAAAATGGAGCTGTGATACCAAGTTGTCTTGCTTGTTTAATGATTAAACCAACTTCAGTGTAGTAACCTGGAAGGAAGATAACATCTGGATTGGCCCTTTTAATTTTTCTTAATAAAGATCCAAAATCCATATCTTTTTGAACATAAGTTAACTCATCATTGGTCGCTAATTTCCCGCCAATTTTTAAAAATTCATCTTTAAAAGATTTTGCTAATCCCTTTGAATAGTCTGAAGAGTTATCGATAACAATCACACCATTTTTTTTCTTCAAAGTATCAACTGCAAATTTCGCCATAACGACACCTTGAAAATCATCGGTAAAACAAGCTCTAGAAATAAAATTTCCAACTTGAGTGACCTTTTCATTAGTGGCAGCTGGTGAAAAAAGTGGAACTTTTGCTTCTTGAGCAATTGAGGCCATAGCAAGTGTATTTGAAGAAGTCACTTCACCAATAACAATTTGAGCTTTATCAACATTGATTAACTTTCTAACAGCGTTCGCTGCTTCAATTGATTCTGATTTATCATCTTCTGAAATGAGTTCAATATCTTTAGCGTTTTTTACTTTTTTGAGGGCAAGTTTAATACCATTGATGTTTTCTTGTCCAAAAGTAGCGATACCGCCACTTACAGGGACAACAACCCCAACTTTTACTTTAGCGTTTGTCGTTAACGACAATACAAGAGACAATCCCAATAGGGTTTTTGTGATCCTAGACATTCGGCACTCCTTTGAAAATGAAGGATTAATAATACTTGAGTTAATAAATACGCTAACATAGATGCACAAACTGTAAAGCAATTTTATGGTTTTTTTAAAGTCTATAGAATTTACACAAATAACCCATTGCTTCACATTCGTTGTTAAAATTTAATTATCTAATCATAGAATCTTAGGAGTTAAAATGAAATCACTTTTATTTGCAGTTATTACTTTGATGGCCTTCAATCTTAAAGCAGCTGAATTAAAAAAATCATTCGATGGTAAAGTCGTTTTTAATCCATGTAAAATGGAAGAATTAAATACCAGAGCTTATGCTTTGAAAATTTTAAGCGAAACAAATTCAAGTGAAGGAAAAAATATTCAATTTGAATTAATTTTTTTAAAGTGCGCTAAAGTAAACGACGAAGCGAGATTAATTAAAATTTCACCAACTTCAGTATTAAAAAGAGAAACGATCGGAGTACGGGGTGAAAAATTACAAATTGAATCAGTGCTTTCATCTTTTCAGTTAATTGCCATGAGTGAAACAGGAAAACTAATTCAAGAAATGAATTTGATTCAAGCTGAAAATAAATTCTTAACTTCACTATTCATTTCAAAGGACTTTACTGAAAAGCAAATTGAAATTGGTGCCAATGGAGTGGAGCAAATTTCTGTTAATGGAAAAGTATCAGAAGAGTATGCACCTTTTATTGGTGGAAGTTATATTTTAACGGTAAATTAATATATTTTCTCTTTGATTAAGATAATTATTGAGGCCTTCATTTTCTAAAACTTTTAGATCTTGAAGGCCTTGCTTTTTTTCAACCCAATGTCTCACTTGATCTGTCCCATTAATTAAATCAATGGAAAGTTTATGAAATTCGTATTCATAAGGTTTATCGTTCCAAACAAATTTTGGGCCTAAATGATGATAGAGTTCTCGGCAAATGATTTGAGAAACTGACCAAGATTGAAATTTTTCATTGATAGTTGGGTGAATATGAATCCCCCCGCAATTGATCCCTTGATGTTTTTGAAAAGTAGGTAGAAAAACCACAGGTCTTAAAGTAAAACCTTCAGTTAATCCTTCCTCTTTAAAAACTTGATTTAAGTGTTGAGCAAATGAAAATGGCTCTATAAGTGGATGACCACAAACTTCTAGTGAACGAGTGGTACCTCTACCTTCTGAAATATTCGTTCCTTCAAAAAGCACTGTTCCGACAAAAGTGATCGCCCCTTCCATCGTTGGCAAATTGGGAGAGGGAAGAACCCAGGGCAATTCAGTGTCTTTAAAAAACATTTTTCGCTTATAATTTTTCATTGAGATAACTTCAATATTCGCATCTACGTTTAAAATTTTTGTTCCAAATAAACCTACTTCTCCCATAGTGAGAGCATGTCTTTGAGGGATTGGATACATTCCAACAAAGGATTTAAATTCAGGTTTTAAAATTGTTCCTTCAGTGATTTCTCCACCAACTGGATTCGGACGATCTAAGATGACTATTTTGATATCGCGCTTTTGGCATTTTTCCATTAAGAGAGCAAGTGTAGAAATATAAGTATAAACTCTGGTGCCAACATCTTGAAGATCAACAATAAGTGTGTTTAATCCTTCTAGCATTTCATCCGTTGGTGTACGAGTTTCAGAATAAAGAGAATACACAGGAAGTTTTAAGAAAGGATGAATATAATGTTTGGTTTCGACCATGTTATCTTGAACATCTGTGACAAAACCATGCTGAGGACCAAATAATTTTATTAATCTTTCCTTAAATATTTTTTGCAACAAGATCACACCTAATTGAAATTGATGGTCAATAGATGCACTATGGCAAAGATAACCGATGTTACCTTTAATACTGTTTTGCAATTCAACTTCAGTGCATAGTCTTTCAAGACCGGTAATAACTCTTGGCATATTTTCTTCCTTCTTCGTTTCTCATTTAATCATAAACAGAGTGTTAATTTTTTGAAAGAAGAAATGACGTTCAACTTAGTAACTTTGTAGATTCCTTTGCTGGAATAATAAAAAGTAAGAGAATATTGATCTACAAAGATAAGTTTTTTCTCTAAAATCAAAACACACACACGCAATTTACTGGGAGGACATTCATGCAACAATACCACGATTTAATGAAGCATGTTTTACTTAATGGGCATATAAAAGAAGATCGAACAGGCACTGGAACAGTTTCTGTTTTTGGCCATCAGTCACGTTATGATTTATCAAAAGGCTTTCCGCTTGTTACTACGAAAAAATTGCATTTAAAATCCATTATTCATGAGCTACTTTGGTTTTTAAGTGGAGATACAAATATCAAATACCTTAAAGATAATGGGGTATCGATTTGGGATGAATGGGCCGATGATGAAGGAAATTTAGGCCCGGTTTATGGTTCTCAATGGAGAAGCTGGAGAGGGGCCAATGGTGAAACCATTGATCAGATTTCTAAAGTTATTGAGGCCATTAAAACTAACCCTGATTCAAGACGATTAATTGTTTCTGCTTGGAATGTGGGTGAAATTGAAAATATGGCCCTACCTCCCTGTCATGCGTTTTTTCAATTTTATGTGGCCGATGGTAAGTTGTCTTGTCAGCTTTATCAAAGATCGGCGGACATATTTTTAGGTGTTCCATTTAACATTGCTTCTTATGCACTCTTAACTTTAATGGTGGCCCAGGTCACTAATTTAATGCCTGGTGATTTTATCCATACAATGGGTGACGCACATTTGTACTCGAATCATATTGAACAAACAAAAACTCAATTACAAAGGGAGCTACTGCCTCTTCCTAAGATGATTTTAAATCCAGCAGTGAAAAATATTTTTGATTTTAAATTTTCTGATTTTACTTTGGTGGATTATCAGGCCCATCCACATATTAAAGCACCAGTGGCGATTTAATATGCAAGTTTCATTGATTGTGGCCCATGGACCTAATCGAGAAATTGGTTTAAACAACAAGCTTCTTTGGCATATCAAAGAAGATCTTCAGCATTTTAAAAAGTTAACTTTAAACAAACCGATTATCATGGGGAGAAAAACATTTGAGTCTATTGGCAAAGCTTTGCCTAATCGATCAAATATCATTTTAACTCGTGATAAGAGTTTTAAAGCATTAGATGTTCAGGTGATTCATGACCCAGAAATGGTTTTTGATCTTGTTTTAGAACTTGAAAATGATAGTAATGAAAATGTGGAACTGATGGTTTGTGGGGGAGAAGAGATCTATAAAGTGTTTCTTCCTTATGCTCAAAAAATTTATCGAACTTTAGTCAACTATCAAGGTCCTGCTGATGCCTTTTTTCCGAATATTGATGATAATTCTTGGCATGTAGTAGAAAGTATAGAATCAAATAGTTTAAATTTTCAAACACTTGTAAAAAAAGAATAGTTTAATGCTATAATTTTCTAAAGGAATCATTATGGCCATAAAACATTTTTCAAGACTCGAGGCCAATAAAGAAGTTCGAAGAATTTTAGTTCGTAATGGTGTTGATACAGCTAGAATTCAATTTTCTTGTCATGGCAGAGCGGTTAATTTCACCGGTATTCTTTTAAAAGAAGGTGGTAAGGAATTAGAAATCCACAATGTGGAAAATGTATTTCAGTCTTTATTTCGCCTTGGTTTTCAAGTTCATTGTGAAATTGAAAATTGGACAATCTCTGAGGGGATGATTTCAAAAAAATCCCAGAAGAATTCTGGAGTCTCGCAAACCAAAACTGAGAAAGCAAACTATTCTAGTAATCAGGGGATGGAGCTTGATGCTGATGAATTTCTTGGAATTGAGAAGAAAAAGAAATCCCTCTAAATATAATTCAAATTAAAATTCTTTAAGATCTAGCTCATAACCTTCGCTATAGTCTAGTTCTCTTTCATCATCAATTGTTTTTATTCCACAATATTTTTTAGAGATATTTGAAAGGCGCTTTTCTTCATTGGTAAATCTTAAGTAAGGAACAAAGTTACCCCAGTCAGTATCATGAAAACTTTCATCACCAATAGTGTATTGATAATAAGAAGTTCTTTGGGGGTAATTTGAATCAATGAGCCGAAGTGTGTATCCATTAGAAGTTTTTTCAATATGAGAAATAAGCCAAGCATGACTGGTTATTCCTTTTATTTGAAGTTTTAGATAAGGGATTTTTTCTCCATTATTAAAATACAAATATAAAGTGTTCATGCTTAGTTCAAGTTCATTTGAAGAAACTTTGGTGTCACCTTTGATTCCTTCAAGCCACCCGCCAAGAACTAGGCCATCATATAATTGCCAATTTTCTAATTCTTTTTGAATTTCTCCATTTAATTCTCTAGAGAAATCGTTGACATTTTTAAATCCAGGGATGGTTATTATTTTTTCTCCCTTTCTGATGTCTTTGATGATTTGCCTGTATTCATTTTTTGAAACCATTGGAAGATTTGAATCAAAAAGACTTAAATAAAGTAAATTTCTTTGAAAGCGACTATGCCACCAACAAACTCCACCGTTAATTAATCCACCACTGTTTTTAAAAGAAAGTCGATTCTGCATTTCCAAACTTAAATCCATCAGCTTTGTTTTATTTACAAATCTTTCACAAAAAAGATTTTTATCTTGAGGTATAATGTCTGCTTTAATTGAATAAATAAAGAAAGAAGAAAAAAATAATGAAATAAAAATTAACTTTTTCACTGGTTTTCCTTAAAGAATTAAATCGTCTTTTAAGTGATTGGTCTTTTTAATTTCAGTTCGAGGAAAATAATTTTCTAGAACATGAGCGATTTGATCTAAGAGCTTGATGGTGTTATTGGCCAATGAGTTTGACTTCATTTCACTGGTAAATTCATGAACAATTTCATCCCAAACTTTTTGATCAATTTTTTCTTTAATACCTACATCGGTAATTAAAATGATTCTTCTTTCTAATAATGAAATGAAGACCAAAAGTCCAAGTTGGTTTGGAGTGGAGTGAATATTGTTTTGTAAAAATGCTTCTTGGGCCCTTTGTTCAGATTCTCTATGCATTTCATCTTTTGTTAAAAATAGCCGTTTAATGAAGGGAATATAGGCCAGAAAGTGGCCAGTGAATAAACCGAATATTTGTACATAGAGATAGTTTAGTGGGTTAATAAAAGAATAAGGAGAAAAATATAAAATCAGAAAAAAAATAAAGGCCATTAAAACAGAGAGTCGGTGATTGGCCATAGGATAAAAATCGCTATCGCTTACGATCATCGGCACAATTTCACAATTGGTTTTTTGTTCATTTTTCATGATACATTTTTTGATTAAATCTTTTTCGCTGTCATTTAATGTTGTTTTTTGCATAAAAATCACCAGTCTCCGCTGGCGCCTCCACCTGAAAATCCACCGCCGCCTCCAGACCATCCACCACCGGAGCCACCTGAAAAGCCACCGCCTCCAATGAATGGTCCGCCGTCATAAGATCCATGACCATGAAATCCTCTTCTTCTTGGGGCGAACATTTGAATAAAAATAAATATTCCAACTAGTAATAGAATAAAAATAGGAGAAACTGTTTTGCGATGATGCCTAGGCCTGACATTGCTTGAAAGCTTTAATTCGGCCTTAGAAACTTGTGCCATCAAAGCAAGTCCCGTCACAATACCTTCTGAATAATTCTGGCCTTTAAAGAACTTGGAAATTTCTCTAACGATTTGTTTTGATTTTATATCGGTAAGATCTCCCTCAAGACCTTGACCAACTTCTATTCTTATTTTTTTATTATTTAAGGCGATTAAAAGTAGGGCACCTTTATCAGTGCTTTGATTTCCAATTTTCCATTGATCGGCCACTTTAATGGAATAAGATTCAATTGTTTCATCATCAAGATCTAAAAAGGTATAAACCTGAAACTGAATTTTTTGATTTTGATTTAACTCATACAATGCTTGATTGATAATTGATTCTTCTTTTTCGCCTATAATATTTGCTTGATCTAATACTGGAGCATTATAGGAAGGCACTTCTTTTGAAATGCCTTCCCATTGAAATAAAAATAATGTGAGTAGTACAAATAAAAACTTCATTTAATTAAAATTTAACTTCAGGAGCATTTTGTACTTGCTCTAAATTTTCTACTTGAAATTGAGGTTTTTTAGCATGTTGTAAAAACATTCCATTATACCATGAAGTAGGTGGCACAGTGATTAGATTATTGAAGTTTTTAATCGATTCAATATAACGATTTCTAGCTACTGTAATTCGATTTTCAGTTCCTTCAAGTTGAGACTGTAAATCACGAAAATTTTCATTGGCCTTTAAATCAGGATATTTTTCTACAACTACCATCAATTTTGAAAGCGCTGAGCTTAATTCACCTTGTGCTTTTTGAAAGTTCTTTAAAGAACCTTCATTTAATTGATCCGCATTAATATTGACCGCCGTTGCCTTACTTCTGGCCTCCACCACACCTTTTAAGGTCTCTTCTTCATGTTTGGCATAACCTTTCACCACATTGACTAAATTTGGAATTAGGTCTGCTCGTCTTTTATATTGGTTTTGAACTTCTGCCCAACTAGCATCTACTTCATTTAATGCCGTTGGTATACTTTGCATCCCGCACGAGCTAATGAGAGTAAGTAGCAAAAAAAAGGATAAAATTTTCATAAAATCTCCTGACAGTCTTAAAAAACATTTATAATAGTATGCTATGAAAGAATTTAAAAGTGAACTCCTTCTACCTGTTGGAAACATGGATATGTGTTTGGCGGCCATTCACCACGGTGCCGATGCCATTTATCTAGGAGTTCCTGAATTTAACGCAAGAGGCAGAAGCGAAGACTATTCCATTGAAAAGCTCAAAGAAGTGATAGATTTGTGTCATCTGTATGGTGTTAAAGTCTATTTGGCCTTTAATATTCTCGTCTTTGAAGAAGAACTTCAAAATGCTTTTGAGTTGACCAAAACTTTAATTGGTTTAGGGCCAGATGCTTTTATTGTTCAAGATATTGGTCTCATTAAATTAATTCGTTCTATTTCTAAAGAAATGAGAATTCACGCAAGCACACAAATGACCATTACCAATCATGAATCTCTTAAGTTACTTGAAGATTTGAAAATTCAAAGAGTCGTTTTAGGAAGAGAAGTTAGTCTAGCAGAAATGAAATTAATTAAATCTCAAACCGATCTTGAATTAGAAGTATTTGTTCATGGGGCCTTATGTGTGGCCTATTCAGGTCAATGCTTTACTTCAGAAAGTATAGGTGGACGTTCGGCCAATCGGGGACAATGTGCTCAAAGTTGTCGCTTTGAATATCAAATGCTCGTTGATGGTGAAAAAAAGCAATTGATCGACAAAAAATATCTAGTTAGTCCCAAAGATTTATGTGGAATAGGTGAGATAGAAGAATTAATTAATATTGGAATTCATTCATTTAAAATTGAAGGTCGACTTAAATCAAAAGAATATGTGGCCACTTCAGCTTCTGCCTATAGAGAGGCCATAGATCAAGTCATTTTAAAAAACTCATCAAATAATATTCTGAAAGCGAAAAAAAATGCAATGGAAGTGGCCTATTCGCGAGGTTTTTTCTCAGGATGGCTTCACGGAGTCGATCATCAAAATTTAGTGGACGGAACTTTTAGTTCTCATCGAGGTTTGAAAATTGGTCAAGTTGAGAAAATTTTAAACAAAAGTTTTATTGTCAAATTTCTTTCATCTTCTTTGGATATCAATCTTAAATCAGGCGATGGATTATTAATTGCTCATCATACTTATTCTCGAGATCAAGAGTTGGGTGGAAAAATTTATGAAATAAAACCACTTGAAAATAATCGTTTTGAAATATTTTTTTCTAAAGATTTTCCTTTAAAAAAAATCTTAAATAATTCATTTGTCTATAAAAACCATGATCATGGAATAAAAGAACTTGTTGAAAAAACTATGTTTGATCGAAAATTTAAAAAAAGAATACCTTTAAATATAAAATGTCTTTTCAATTTGAATTCGCCTCTTGAACTAGAAGTTTCTGATGGAATAAATCAATTGATTATCAAGTCTGAAGATATGGTTACTGAATCAACAGGTCTTCCACTTTCGAAAAAATTTATTGTGGATGAATTTTCAAAATTGTCTGAAACAGCATATAAATTAGAGGAATTTAAATTTTCTCATTATACTGAAGGTTTTTTCCCACAAAAAAAATTAAAAGAACTTCGAAAAAAGATTGTTGAAGATTTAAATAAGCTTCGAACTGAAACAAAACATCTAGATATCATTAATACCCAACTTGAGAGTCATTCTTCAAATGGCAAAAAAACTGAAAAAGCGAATCTAAATGTTTTAATTAGAAATGAAAAGCAAGTTGATGCCATTGTTTCACTTAAAAATAGCTTCGATTTTCCTTTAGGAATTATCATTTTAGATTTTGAATTTGGTAAAGATTACTTAAGATCTATTGAAAAATTAAAGGCCAATAATTTTGTGACGGCCATAGCAACAACAAGAATATTAAAACCAAACGAATACCATAATTTTACTTTAATTGAGCGATCTAATCCTGATTATGTTTTAGTCAGAAATTTAGGTGCTCTTTATTATTTTAAGCAAAAAAATTATCCAATGATTGGAGATTTTTCTTTAAATGTGTCTAATTCAGAATCATTTAAGTATTTAATTCAAAAAGGTCTCGAATCTATTTCGCTTTCTTATGATTTAAATATAAATAGACTTAAAAAACTTTTGGGCCACATTGATGGAGATAAAGCTGAAGTGACAATTCATCAGTACATGCCATCTTTTCATATGGAACATTGTGTATTTGCCGCATTTTTAAGTAAGGGAAAAAGTTTTAGAGATTGTGGTAAACCTTGTGAAAAACATTCAGTCGAATTAATTGATCAGTTTTCAAATAGACATAAAATTAAGGCCGATCAAGAATGCAGAAACACCATGTATAATGCTAAGGCCATGTCAGGGGCATTACATATTGAAAGCATCTTAGATTTGGGCCTTAAAAATTTTAGAATTGAATTTCTATTTGAAGACGAAGAGCAAATCTATAAAAAAATACTGGCATATGGGTCCATGATTTTTCACAAGCATGATTTTGATTCTGCTTTTGAAAGTTTAAAAATTGAGGAATCGTTCGGGGTTTCAGATGTTTATTTAAAAAGGTCCGGAGACTATCACGACAAGAAAAAGAAGGCTAAGTACTCTTAATTAAAAGGTAATACATATATAGTTGATAAAATCTCTAAGTTAAAGATCATGTTTTACCGAAATGTACAGTTAAGAGGTAGACCATGCATATAAAAAATAAGCTTACTTTATTATTAATGTCGTCAGTCATTCTTTCCGCTTGTCAGTCCCCGAGCAGAAGGTCCCCAAGTTCCATTGGATTTAATGTGGAACTTGAAAAAATCAAGGAGCTCAAACAGAAAGAATTTGAATTGGGTGCCTTGGCCATTCATTACGAAAAGAAAAATAGAGTAGAAGATTTAGAGAAAGTTCGTAATGATCAAAAGCTAATTGCCAAAGATATTGCCTCTCTTGAAGCTAAGATTCAGGTGAATATTGATTCTGAAACTGATTGGTTTGAACATAAAAAAGTAAATTGGAGAAAAGAAGAAGAAAAAATTGAAATAAGACAACTAGGCCTGTATCAGGCCGATAAAAAAGTTGAATTTTCTGTTTCAACTTATGAATCAAAAGAAACCACTATTCAATTAACTCATAAAATTTTTTCTGAGATGAATATTACCATTAACAATAACAGTGAAGAGCCGAGACCAAAGTTAGAGTTTAAGGTCCAATGTCAATCTCCTATTTCGATGAAATATGGTTTTAATAATAAAAAAATTAAGGCCGGTGAAATTTTTTATTTTAGTTTAGGTGATAAAAAATTAGAAAATGACTATCGAACTTTCAATGTAGATTCTACTTTTGAAAGTTGTCAGTTTAGTTTTATTTCTTCTATTGATAATCAGCAAATTCCTTATCAATTCAAAATTATCAATGAAACAAAGAAACTCGCCAAATTTGATGAAATTTTAAATAGAACAGAAGTGTGCGCATTGAATGATTCTCCAGATAATTTCTCAAACAATACTGATTTTTATAATCTCAATTGTCCGCATAAATATGATTCTATTAAAATATTGCCTGAACCTGAAGACAGCTTGATTGCCAGAGTAGAGGCCTTAACTGGTGGTAAATTACCTGCAGACTTTATAAAAAATGGAAATCCTTACGCAAAATTAGATATGAGTCGCGCACCTAAACTTGATGCGATTTTTGTTTCTTATTTAGTTTTTCGGGCAGACTTCTATGGAACTTTATTGTCGCAATTAATGGCCTATCATGCCGATCGAGGGACTCTAGTTCGAGTGATTGTTTCTGATGTTATCACTTTAGATAAAGATAAATTGATGTATGAAAGAATGATGGCAAAACATCCTAATATTAAATTTATTCGTTATGAATTTGATAAATCACAAAAAGGGGGATCACTTTTTGCCCAACTTCATAGAACCAACCATGTAAAACTCTTCATTACTTATTCGAAAGATGATGAAAAAGCATCCAGTGTCATTGTCGGTGGAAGAAATGTCCACGATGGTTTCGCTTTTAAAGCTCCGGTAGATGTTTCCGCTTATCCTGAAGTTGTAAACTATTTAAAAGGTGATGAATCTTGGGCCTATTGGCGAGATTTTGAAATGATCATAAAAGGTCAAAACTTTGTGGAGGGAATGCTAGCTCATTACTTTAATTTTTATCACATCAATAAAGAGAACTTAGTGATGAAGCCAACTGCATTGACGATAAAAAGTGCTAATGCAAAAGATGTAGGCACTAAAGAAATGAGACATTATGTATCAATACCATTTAAAGATACAGCGAATTTAAATTTATTCTACGCTAAAATGATTGATTCAGCGAAAAAGAAAATTCTGATCTCTTCACCTTACTTTCGTCCAGTAAAAGAAATAGGCGAGGCCCTTGATCGTGCGATCGCTCGTGGTGTAGACATCTCTATTATTACACGTCTAGATCTTGAAGGTGATACAGCAGATTTTATTTTAGGTGCTGTTAATAAAGATGGTGTAAATAAGTTTTCTAAGAAAGTAAAAGTTTATGAGTATATTGAGCCAAAAGTTATTCTCCATTCAAAGCTTTTAATGATTGATGATGAAGTCACTTTTGTTTCTTCAGTTAACTTGAATAAAAGAAGTTTTTATCACGACATGGAAAATGGGGTAATTGTTAACGACAAAGATTTTACTATTGAAATGGGAGTGTTGTACAAACAGTATTTAGAATTATGTAAGCCGATTAAAGAAGAATTAAAAATTGAATTTTGGAAACGTTTCCTTATTAAAATGGTCGATAAGGTATTCTAACAAATTAAAGTGAGACCTAATTCATAGGTCTCACTTTTTAAATAATTTCTTCTTTTTTTATTTCAATCCATTCACCCACATTTAAATCACCTAAATTTTGTTTTCCAATTTTGACTCTGATAAGTCGTAAAGTAGGATGACCGATTGATGCGGTCATTCGTCTAACTTGGCGATTTTTACCTTCGGTAACTGTAATTTCAAGCCATGAAGTAGGAATACTTTTACGTTCCCTGATTGGTGGATTTCTAGGTTCAATTTTTGGATCATTCAGTAACTTTACAATACAAGGTTTAGTCTTATAGTCTTTGATTTTTACACCTTTGGATAATTTTGATAAAGAATCTTCACTTGGTATATTTTCAACTTGAACCCAGTAAGTTTTTTCTTTATCAAATTTTGGAGATAAAAGCTTATGAATAAACTCACCATCGTTACTTAAAATTAAGAGACCTTCAGAGTCTTTATCGAGTCGTCCCACTGCGTAAACATCTTTGGGAAATTGAAATCCGGAGAGATTCTCTCTCGGATTCTCACCTGAAAATTGGCATTCAATTCCATATGGCTTGTTAAATTTTATGTAAATCTGTTTCTTATTACTCATAGCTTCATTTTATATTAACATTAATTTAAAACCTAACTTTCAATATGTTAGATTTTAATTGATGAAAACGATAGGAATTTAAAGGATATTATACTACTATGAATCAATATGAGAAAGTTGATTTCTTTAACTATCGTTTTATTTTTATTCTTGGCCCCTACTTATTCTTTTGGCGCTAAGAAAAAATATTCAACAAAGAAATCTTATACTAAGTCAGCTGCAAGTCTTTCAAAAAAGAAAAGTAAAGTTCGAGTATCAAGGTATAACAAAAAGTATCGTCGTTCATATCGTTTTAAAAGAGGAAATGGACCCGACCTAAAAGAGATAACTAAGAATTCACCTTTTGAAGTCATTCCAGATAATGGAAAAACAATTATTGAGTAGGAAGTATATGAAATTAATTTCAATCGTTCTTTTAAGTTTATTTTCATTAAGTATCAGTGCTGAAATATATCAAATTGAATGTATCTCTAAAGAAATTGATGGCGTACATCGCTTTGATGCCAAAGGAATTTTAGTTTCTGATGACTTCAATGCAGTAGAGGGTATGATCAATATTAAGACTGTTAAATCAAATGAACCAAGCTCGGTTTTAGTTTTTGAACAAATTAGAGTCACTGGTTTTATGAAGTCTTTTAAACAAGGTGATATTTCAAAAAATGATTTTCAACAATTTTTTCTTAAAGCAGAAAATGGATACTTAAAAAGTTTAAATCTTATAATCGGTTTAGATGTTCCACAAGTTTCAAAGATCGTGGCCATTGATAATTTCAATTACCGATCAGATTGCCAGTATTTCATAGATTAATTTTAAAGTGTTTTAGAGCGAGATTTTTGATCCATGTTCAATTTCAGTTCTATGATTTTTTCTCGCATCTTCTGATCAAAACTTCCCAATATTGTTAACGCCAATACACCAGCGTTGAATGCATTGTTGATAGCAACAGTCGCAACTGGCACACCTTTAGGCATTTGAACAATTGAATAAAGCGAATCTTGACCATTTAATAAAGTGGCAGCAATAGGAACACCAATGACTGGAATTGGTGAAAAGGCGGCAATCATTCCTGGTAAATGAGCCGCACCTCCTGCTCCTGCGATGATGATTTGGATTTTTTCGTCTTCACAAAATTTTGCAAAAACTTCTAATTCTTTTGGTGAACGATGAGCAGAGACGACCTTTTTAATCACTTCAATATTGTATTCAGATAAAAAGTCATAGGCATCTTTCATAATAGGCCAATCAGAGTCTGAACCCATAATGAGAGCAACTTTATGTTTCATAATTCATATCCTTCGTAAATGGCATCGACAGCATTGATAAATTTACTGGAATCCATATCATTATTTAAAAAATTGATATGTCCGAGTTTTCTTCCTATTTTTCCATCTTTTTTACCATACAAATATACTTGATAATTTAATTGATTCATATTCGGTAAACTTAAAACAGGATTTTGAGTATTTTTTTTACCTAAAAGATTAATCATAGCACCTTCGCGGGCCTTACATTCTAATGGCGAAATGGGTCTTTTTAGTGCCATTTTGATGATTAAATCAAACTGCGAATGATTAAAGAGATTCATCGTAATATGTTGTGAGTTATGAGGCCTCGCCGCACCTTCATTGATTATTATTCTTCCATCTTGAAGTTCAAAAAACTCAAATGTATAAAAACCAGAAAATGGAAATTTTTTTAGTTTTTCAATTTCAATGTTTATTTTCTCTTCTACTGAGCGATCAGTGATTGGCCCTAAAACCAGATGACATATATGATTTTTTTGAATTGTTTCAAAAATCTTGAAGGGATAAAATATCTCTGGAGAAATAAGAATTCCAAGAGCAAACTCTCGATGAATTGATAATTTTTCTTCTACTAATAGCGGTAAACCTAGTTCAGCTGAATATTGATGAAGTTCATAAAAATTATTTGCTTCTCTATTTCCTTTTCCATCATAGCTAAAAAGATCTTTTTTTAAAATAACTGGAAAAAATGAAATGTTTTCTAATTCAGCAATATCATAAATTATTTTAAAATTCGGCGAGTTTAATCCTAGTTTTTGATAAAATAAACGTTGAGAAACTTTTCCATAAAAATTTTTATAGCTTTCAATCTCTGGAACAAATTGTGTTTGGCATTTTTTTAAAGTTTCATAAGGAATGAATTCATTTTCTAATAGAACAGTTTGGCATTCATTTAAACTTTCAATGAGTTTTTTTTCCTCAGTTGGAAGTCGTTTACAATATTTTTTATGAAAAACATAAACAGGATCATCAACGTTTTGATAAAAGACCACAATGCTTTCATCATTTTGTTTTTCTTTCAAAAAAGATTCAAGTAAATAAAGCGCCAGCTGTCCTGCGCCAAGAATACCTATAGTGAATTTTTTTGAATTAGACATACAATTAAAATAGACAATATGAGGACTCATCGTCAAGGCTAAAATAAGTTTAACTTATAGTGTTGATAAGTTTTTCTAAAAAAGTTCTGGATAAAGTATCAATAAAAGGTATATGATCCACTCATGTGTGGAATTATCGGTATTACAAATCATAAAGAATCAGCATTAAAAGCTTATCTTGGTTTATTGCTATTACAACATAGAGGCCAGGATTCGGCCGGCATTATGACCTATGATTTTGCAGAGAATTCTTTTCATGAAAAAAAAGAACTTGGCCTAGTTAACCAAGTATTCAGCGAAAAGAGTTTTGAAAATTTAAAAGGTGGGTTTGCCATTGGACACACTCGTTATTCGACTGTTGGCTTAATTGAAAGAAACGACATTCAGCCCATGTTAGAAAAACATCCTTATGGTATGGGGGCCGTTCATAATGGCAATGTGAAGAATATAAATCAATTAAAAAAAATGGCCAATTTAGAAGACCGATATATTTCTTCTAATAATGATCTTGAATTGCTCATGTATTTCCTTGGTAAAAATCTTTTAAAATTTAATGGCCAGCATTTTTTTGATTCATTAATTAAGTCAGTTCAAGATATTTTAAATCATTTTGAAGGGGGCTTTTCTTATATTGGAATGATTGCAGGCAAGGGCATGGTTGCTTTTACTGATCGCTATGGAATTAGGCCTTTGTTACTTGGTAAAAAAGATCAAAGCTATATACTTTGTAGTGAAACTTCCGTCATTGATTTTTTAGAATACGAGTTTGTCAGAGAAGTGAAGGCCGGAGAAGTCATTTATATAGATCAAGATGGAAATTTTTTCAGTGAACAGATAACTTTTCATTCTAGTCATCCATGTATGTTTGAGTGGATTTACTTTTCTGGCGCTGAAAGTAAGTGGTTTAATAAGTCCATGTATGATGTTCGACTATCTTTAGGAAAAAGCTTGGCAAAAAAGATCGCCAAATTGAATTTAGAAATCGATTATATCTCTCCTGTCCCAGATACATCTCGCTCAGCAGGAATTGCTCTAAGTGAAGAATTAGATATACCTTACAGAGAAGTCCTAATTAAAAATAGATATGTTCAAAGAAGTTTTATTCTAAATACACAAGAAAAAAGAAACAAAGCAGTTAATTTGAAATTTTCTGTGGTTAGAAATTTAGTCAAAGATAAAAATATTCTTTTGATCGATGATAGTATTGTTCGCGGGACGACTTCCAAAAAAATTATTCAACTTCTATTATCGAATGGGGCCAAAAACGTTTATCTGGCCTCAACTTGTCCACCAATTCTTTCTCCCTGCTCGTATGGAATAGATTTTCCGAGTAAAGATGAATTGATCTTTAATAGATACAAGAACGAAGAATTGAAAACTTACTTATCGGCCAGTGAAGTGATTTATACGGATCTTACTGATTTGCAAAATGCACTTGAATTAAAAGATTTTTGCCATGGTTGTTTAACAGGAGAATATCTTTATGAAAGAACTGATTTATAAAGGGTCAACCAAAGATATTTATCAAATATCTGGAGAAGAGTATCTTTTCGAATTTTCTGATAGGTATTCAATTTTTGATTATGGTGAAATGCCAGATCTGATAAAATCAAAAGGCGTATCTTCGGCAAGATTAACAAGTTTTCTTTTTCCTTACTTAGAAGAAAAAACAAAAATTAAAACTCACTTTTTGAAAATGGGTGAGAAAAGTAATCAGATTATTGTTAAAAGATTTCATGTTCCAAGAGATTACGACTCTGATTTATATTATAAAAATAGACCAATTAATGCTTTTTTGCCTTTAGAAGTGATTTTCCGCTTAGGTGTACCTCAAGGATCGTCTTTATTAAAGCGGGGAGATTTTCAAGTAAATGAAAAATTCCAATCTCCGCTGATAGAATTTTCTACGAAGCTTGAATCAATAGATAGAATGCTGACAAACGCAGAAGCGAAAAACTTGGCCGGATTAAATGATCAAGAAATGGAAAAGTTAATAAGAATTACTCAACATCTAGCAATGACCTTAAAAGAAAAATTTAAAGAATTTAATATCGATCTTTGGGATGGAAAATTTGAATTTGCCTTCATTGAATCAGATGATAAAAATTGTCGAGACTTTATGTTAGTTGATTCTATTAGCCTCGATGAATTGCGACTGACCCTAGATGATTTGATGCTATCAAAAGAAGTTTTGAGAAATTTTTATAAGCAAACAGATTGGTATCAAAACCTTATAGAATCTAAAGAAAAATACGGGGATTCCTTTCGCTCAAAAATCTCTAAGCCAAATCACCTCCCAATAAAACTATTATCGTTAATTGAAAGTATGTATGGGGAAACGACAGAACTAATCGCTACTAAAAATGAAAATATTCAAAGTAAACTCGTTCATACTGTTTTGGAATTAAAAAATGAATATATTAATTATAGGTAAAGGTGGGCGAGAGCACGCCCTTGCTCGGAAATTTTTAACAGATAATCGAGTTGAAAATGTTTATGTTTATCCTGGAAATGACGGGATGAATTTATTCGATCAAAAAATTTCCGTATTTCCAGAAACTCCCTGGGCAGATTTTTTAAATATTCTTTCAACAATAAACATTGAAATTTGTATTATGGGTTCTGAGTCAGATATTTTATCTTCAAAAGTTGAAGATTTAAAAAAGCTTAATATTTATGTCGTGGCCCCAAGTCATGAGGCATCGAAATTAGAGTCTTCAAAAATTTTCTCTAAAAATATTTTAAATAAGGCCAATATAAAAACGGCCTTATCAGTAGAAGTGCATTCTTATGATCAAGCATACTCTAAGGCCCTTGAAGTTTTTCAAAATAAACCTTTTGTAATTAAGTTATCCGGACTACACGCTGGAAAAGGTGTTTATGTCGCAAAAGATTTTGAAAGCGGAATGGAACAATTAAAACTTTGGAAAAATGAACTTGAATCTGGAGCACTTCTTGAAGAATTGTTAATTGGTCATGAAGTCTCTATGTTTTATCTTTGCCACGAAGAATCTTTTTGTTTTTTAGGTGAAGCCTGTGACTATAAAAGGTTGCTTGATGAAAACCAAGGCCCAAATACAGGAGGCATGGGTTCTTATTCGCCTGATTTATCATTAACAGATTCTGATCGATTAGAAGTTGTTGAAAAAATTATTAAACCCACTTTATTTGAAATGAAAAAAGCAAATACACCTTTTATAGGCGTGTTGTTTGCCGGTCTTATGAAAACCCAAAATGGAATATATGTCATTGAATACAATGTTAGATTTGGTGATCCTGAAACTCAAAGTTTACTACCCCGAATTGATTCAGGTTTTTTAGATGCCTTTTTAATCCTTAAAAACGATCCAGACCAACTATCTAAGCATCAACTAACGTTTTCAAGAAATTCAAGTTTATATGTTGTCAAGGCCCATCCTAACTATCCTCACAATACTGATGAGGAAATTGAATTAATAATAAGTAAACCAGATCACTTATTTATATTTTCTGGTGTATCAAAAAAAAATAATCGGTATTTCACTCAAGGTGGAAGAGTCCTTGGTAGAGTGGAAATTGACGAGAGTCTGACTAAGGCAAGAGAGAATTGTTATCAAAAATTACCTAATGTGAGTTTTTTAAATGAACATTATCGAAAGGATATTGGAATAATATATGGCGCTTAGGATTGCTTTATTGGCCTCTGGGAAGGGAACCAATGTCATCAATTTATTAAAAGAAGTTTCAAAATTTAATAACCTTGAAGTGGTCATGGTTTTAGTAGATCAAAAAGATAGTCCTCTTTTAAATTTAAAATTATCAGTTCCAGTTATCTTTTGTGAAAAAAAAGAGTCTATGAAAAAATCAGATTTTGAAGCTGAAATGCTAAAGGTTTTAAAACAATATCAAGTTGATTGGATTTTTTTGGCCGGTTTTATGCGAATTCTAACTGAAAAATTTCTAAAAGAATTTTATGATGAAAAACTTTCTAAATTTAAAGTACTAAATATTCATCCAAGTTTATTGCCAAAGTATCCTGGAGCACATGGTTTTGTAGATGCCTATAAAGCAAAAGAAAAAATATCAGGAATAACTATTCATTTTGTCGATGCAGGTGTTGATACTGGTGAGATACTTTTACAAATGAAATTTGACCTTCATTTAAATGACTCTTTTGAAGAGTTCGTTAAAAAAGGGAAAGAAATAGAAATGAGTTTATATCCAATGGCCTTTCATTGGTTGGAGCAAGAATGTCTAAAGAATTTTACCTCGCCTCAACATTAAACCCAACAGTTCAATGTTTTTTTGTAGAAGGCGAAACTGAGCATCATTTAGATCATTTTAAAAAAATGGCAAATGAAGTAGATTTTAAATACTTTGATGATTTAAAGCTTCTTAGTCAATTCATTAATAAGAATTTTAAAATTTCAAACGAATCTACAATTAATTTGGTTAAATTTAAAACTGGTGTCACCGATAATCGTTCAATCGTTTTAAAATCATTTCTAGAAAGATTAAATGAAGCAAAGCATGAGATTTTTGTTCAAACCGCTGAACTATTTTTCAATGAGAAAAGTTTTGATTTTAACTCATTAGTTCAAGAGAAAAAAGCTTTAAATATTATTCATCTTGAAAACAATACAAGACTTTTTAATAATAAAAAATCATATACAAACGAAGATAATATCGGTGTTTTTGATTTTATTAACTCTGATATTTCGGTTTTACTAGATTTAAATAAAAAAAGTAATTGGGCACTTACTGAAGGTGAGTTAAAAGTTATTAAAGAACACTACTCAAGTCAATCAGTTCAAAATCAAAGAAAAGCTGCCGGTCTTTCTCTCAATCCAACAGATGTTGAAATTGAAGTTTTTGCACAAACATGGTCTGAACATTGTAAGCATAAAATATTTAATGCCAAGATTGATCTGATCGACCAAGAAGGAAATATTGAAAAGGTAGATGGATTATTCAAAGAATTTATCAAAGGTTCTACAGAAGAGATTAACAGCGAATTTGCGGTTTCTGTTTTTCATGACAATGCAGGTGTAGTTGATTTTGATCCAAATATTTATCTTGCTATTAAAGTTGAAACTCATAATTCTCCTTCAGCGCTTGATCCGTATGGTGGAGCCATTACAGGTATTCTAGGAGTGAATCGTGACATTCTAGGAACCGGTCTTGGTTTTTTACCTATTGCGAATACTGATGTATTTTGTGTAGGGCCCTATCAATCAACTGGTCCTAAAGGAATGTTTTCACCTAAAGAAATTTTACATGGAGTACATCGTGGAGTTATGGATGGTGGGAATAAATCAGGTATTCCAACTGTAGCAGGGGCGATGCTTTTTGATGAAAGCTATATAGGAAAGCCATTAGTTTATTGCGGTACAATTGGAGCATCTCCAAAAGACATCGATGGATTAGATCAAAAAAATAAATATTTAGAAGTTTCAGATTTAATCGTCATGGCCGGTGGCCGTGTTGGGGCCGATGGTATTCATGGAGCAACGATGAGTTCTGTTCTAATGGATAATGATACACCTAAAAGTATGGTTCAGATAGGAGACCCCTTTACTCAAAAAAAGCTAACTGATTTTGTTATGGCCTTAAAAAATAAAGGTCTCCTTAAATCTTTAACAGATAACGGTGCCGGTGGACTGAGTTCGAGTGTCGGTGAAATGAGTCTTAGTACAAATGGGGCCAAAATTTATTTAGATCGTGTTCCTTTAAAATATTCAGGTTTGAAACCATGGGAAATGATGGTTTCTGAATCACAAGAAAGAATGACTTTGGCCATCGACCCAAAATGTATGGCAGAAGTTGAATTAATTGCAAAAGAGTTCCAGTGTGAAATTGCTGTTTTAGGTGAATTTACAAAAAGTGGATTTTTAGAAATCTTTTATAAAGATGAAATGACTGGACTCATTGATTTACATTTTTTAGAGAAAGGATTACCGAGACTTTCACTCAAAGCATTTGACCATTTTAAAACGATAAATAAAAATACCGATATCTCAATTGAAAAAAAATTACTGAGTATCAATGATAGAGAATTGGTTACGAAACTACTTCTCGATTATGACATTGCCTCGAAAGAGAAATTTATTAGACAATATGACCATGAAGTAAAAGCAGCAACTATTGTAAAACCACTTGAAGGAGAAAAAAACCAAGCAGGTTTAAATGATGGTGGCGTTATTTGGTTATATCCTCATGGTGGAGATTATCAAAATTCTATTTCGATCACTATGGGTGTTTCACCCCAGTGGTCATTAGTAAATCCAAATCTTATGGCCAAATTGGCGGTAGATGAGGCAGTGAGAGGGGCCATTTCCCTCGGAGCAAATATTGAAAAGCTAGCATTAACTGATAATTTTTGTTGGCCAGATCCTGTTGATGAAAATCCAAAATCTATTAAATCAAAATATCTAGCTTCTTTGGTTCACTCTTGTCGGGGTTTAAGTGAAATTTGTATCGCTTATAAAACCCCTTTGATTTCTGGTAAAGATTCTATGAAGAACGATTACAAAACTGAGAGTCAATTAATCAGTATTAAACCAACATTACTTATGACGGCCATTGCGAAAATAGAAAACTTAGAACATATTCGAAAAGCTTATGTGAAAGAAGCAAATGATGCAGTTTATTTACTGGCCCCTAAATTTTATCCAGACTACTTTGGACACTATTATGAAAAATACAGTCAGGTAAAATCAATCAATGATTTTCAATGGAATTTATCTGAATCAAAACAATTCTATAAAAAAATCCACAAAAATTTGAAGATCATCTCAAGCTTACACGATGTTTCTGATGGTGGAGCACTAATCTCCTTGATAGAATCTCTTCAAGTGAAACAACTTGGGTTTGAGTTCGCAAAAAAATTTACTCATGCTCAGATTTTCTCTGAGTATCCTTCGCAGTTTATTGTCTCAATTAAAAATGAGAATAAGTCATTGTTTGAAAATGAGTTTTCAAACCAATTTATTTATTTAGGTAAAGCTGATAAATCGCAGGAAGTAAAATTGTCCAATGGAGATGTCTTATTTAAGATGAATTCTTTAAATGAATCAATGGGAGAGTTATGGAATTAATTAAACCCAAAGTTTTAGTATTATATGGTGAAGGAATCAATGCCCATCAGGAACTTCTCCATGCTTTTTCTAAAGCAGGTTTTCTTTCAGAGCTTGTGCATATTAATCAATTCATTTCAACTCCTTCTTTAATTAGAGAGTTTCATGTTTTGGCCTTTCCTGGAGGATTTTCATTTAGTGATGAAGTGAAGTCAGGTGAGCTTCTTTCGCTTTTAATTAAAGAGAAATTAAAAGAGGAGCTTCAAAATTTTATTAAAAGTAAAAAACTCATCATTGGAATTTGCAATGGATTTCAAGTCTTAATGGAGTTGAACGCTTTTGATGACTTTAAAGATGATAGAGTTTTAACTCTAACTGAAAATGATCACGGAAAATTTCAAAACTTTTGGACAGAAGTTGAAGTGATTCAAAATGAAAGTCCTTGGTTGAAAAATATCACAGAGAATTTTTACTTACCTGTTCGTCATAAAGAAGGTCGTCTTTTTGGAGATATTAGTAATATAAAACCAGTTTTAAAGTACAAAGAAGATATCAATGGATCGATTCAAAATATTGCCGGAGTAACAAGTCTTAATGGACAAGTATTTGGATTAATGCCTCATCCTGAAGCCGCTCTTTATGATTTTTTAAATCCCCATTTTGTTCCTAGTGCAAATATAGATATTACAAATAAAATTTTTACAAATGCCTATTCATATTCATTGAAAGAGTTTTTTTAAGGAGAGTTTATGCGCGCTTTACTAAGTGTTTACGATAAAGAAAAAATTGAAGATCTTGCCCTAGCACTTATTAACGCTGGTGTAGAAATTATCTCAACAGGTGGAACCGCCAAGGCCCTTTCAAAGGCCAATATACCTTTTATTCCTATTGAAAATGTCACCAATCGAAAAGAAATATTGGGTGGACGAATGAAAACCATTAGTTTTGAGGTTGCCTCAAGTATTTTATTTCGAAGAGATGTAGAGTCAGATATTAATGAAATGAATGAAAATCAGTTTGTTCCTATCGATTTTGTTGCATGCAATCTTTATCCTTTTGAAGCTGGTTTAAAAAGTAATGCTTCACTTCCTGAATTAATTGAGCTCATTGATATTGGTGGACCAAATATGCTAAGGGCCGCTGCAAAAAACTATCAATACGTGACCGTCTTATCAAGTCCGAAAGATTATGATCAAGTTATTTTAGAATTGAATCAATCAAAAAAAGTTTCATTAAAAACTAGAGAAAGATTGGGACTTAATACTTTTAAGTTGATCTCTCATTATGATCAAATAATATCAAGTGAATTAGAGAGAAAAATTGATAAAGAAAATGCTTTTTTGGATTTTGACCGAAATCATACATCACTTCGATATGGTGAGAATCCTCATCAAAAAGCGAAACTTTTTAATTTTAATAATACTATGGCCAGCTCTACTTTAATTGATTCTCAAATTCTCCAAGGTAAAGAATTATCTTATAATAATTATTTAGATTTAGATGCCGCTTTTAAATGTACATCTGAATTAAAAGAAAGTTTCCCTCATCTATTTTCAGTTACAATTATAAAGCATGGAACTCCTTGTGGTGTATCTACTGGAAAAAATTTATTAAACGTTTTAAAAAAAGCGTGGAATACGGATCCAGTAAGTAGTTTTGGTTCAGTCATTGCTATATCTGACGAATTAGATACAGAGTGTGTTGAGTTTTTATCTCAATTTTTTGTTGAAGTCATTTTTGCACCGTCGATCACTTCTGAAGCAAAGGCGCTTCTATTAAAGAAAAAGAATTTGAGAGTGTTAACAGGAAAGTTAAAAAAAGCAGAAGATAAAGAATGGTCTATAAGATCCATTCACGGTGGTGTTTTAGTCCAAGAAGAAGATCAATTGATTCCAAGTCAATTAAGTTTTAAAAATCAAACTAAACGAAATTTTGAAATTAAATCTGAAATACTTTTATTTGGTCAGTCCATTATTAAATATAAAAAATCTAATACTCTCGCATTAGTAAAAATGGATAGTGAAGGGGATTTAATAATTCTGGCCAGCGGTGTAGGTCAGCCTAATAGACTTGAGTGTTTATCAAAATTAATTGCTACAAAAATAAAGGATAAAGATATTAGCGATTCTGTATTATTTTCTGATGCTTTTTTCCCTTTCCGTGATTCTATAGACGAAGCGAATAAGCTTCAAATTAAAAATATTGTTCAACCGGGTGGATCGATTAAAGATAATGAAGTAATAGACGCTTGCAATGAATTTGGTATGACGATGTATTTTTCTGGAGTTAGAAACTTTAGACATTAATTTTTTTAGAGGAAAGTATGAAAAATTATAAAGATTGTGGAGTTGATGTTGAACTTGGGGACAAGTTTGTTGAAAAAATCAAAAAACATGTTCAAAGAACCTATAACAATAAAGTCATGAGTGGGGTGGGGGGATTTTCGGCCATCTATAAACTATCTGATGAAAAATTTTTATCTGCAGGAACAGATGGTGTAGGGACCAAGGTTAAGCTTGCTCAAGAACTAAATATTCATCATACTATTGGAATTGATTTAGTTGCCATGTGTGTGAATGATGTGATTTGTTCAGGCGCGACTCCCGAGTTTTTTCTTGATTACTTAGCATGCGATCAAATAGATTTAAAAGTTCATGAGTCGATTATTGAAGGAATTTGTCAAGGCCTTGAAGCTTCTGAGTGTGCATTGATTGGAGGAGAAACTGCTGAAATGCCCGGTGTCTATCATAAGGGTGAATATGATTTAGCGGGATTTTGTGTTGGAAGTCTATCACCGAAAACATGGATCGATGGAAGTAGAGTAAAACCTGGTGCAAAAATAATTGGTTTAAAAAGTTCAGGTTTTCATTCAAATGGATACAGTCTTGTTCGTCATCTAGTAAAAGATGAATCAATAGAGCTAAAAAAAGAAGTGCTTACTCCAACGAGAATTTATCATTCTTTAGTAAAAAGTTTGTTAAGTGATCAAAGAGAAAATATTTTAGGAATGGCTCATATTACCGGTGGCGGTTTTGAAAATATTCCGAGAGTTAATGAAACTTTCGGTTATTTTATTGAAAAAACTCCAGATGATTCTTTCCGTCCTGAGTTTATGAATACTATTATTCAAAAGTCGAAGCTATCCACACAGGAGCTTTATCAAACTTTTAATATGGGAGTAGGGTTTGTCTTTGTTGTTGAAGATGAAATGCTGTTTAAAAATAAACTAATAGATCTAAACGAAGAATTTATAGTACTAGGGAATGTAACAGATGAGTTTCAAGGATTAAAGTTTTTTTAAACTGCCCTACATAAATTCATGAAAAGAAGTTCTCGACTTTAAAAAACGTTCCACCATAATCTGAAAAGTTTTTTGCATAAGTCTTTCGGTTTCTTTTGATTCAATAATTCCCATGGCGTACATAATAGCTTCAAATGTACAAACTCCATCTGCACGAGGCGTTTTCCGCAAATAGTACTGGCTTGCAGGAACTGGTGGTAGTTTTACACAAGGTATATGTGCAAGAGTAGGTTCTCTTCGATAAACTTTTTTAGCTTGATTCCAAGTGCCATCAGGAACGATTAAGTGAAATTTTTTGTCTTTATTTTTTTCTAAGAAATCTTGATTAAGTTCAATGGCGTCTTCATGGGGAAATAAAAATAATGGGGTTTCATCACTTGTGATATTTAAATCTTCTAATTTAAAAGGTTTCTCTGGAAGACCTCTTCTGGCAATTTGTGAATTATTTAAAACCAATTGTATTAAAGTTGCTGTATTGGTCGTCAAATGATCTTCGCGGTGATGCATGATAATGGAAACGCGATGATGATTATCTATATGAGTGATCTCACTACAAAAACATAGGAGTTTATGGATCCGACATTTGGGACATTTTTTTTCTGGATCCGATCTTCTTTTGCTCATTTTAAATTCTTGGCCAAGATGGAATCAAGTTCTTCAATTTTTGAATAAATAATTTGATAGGCCTGATCTTTGATTTGATTGACATCGTTTGGAGTAAGATTTTCTGTTGAAATGGCCGGCATGGCCTCAATTAAAATAGTTCCCGCATCCCATTTTTTTAAATTTATATTTTTATGAAATGAACTCCAAGCAACAGGTACAATGGGAACTTGGGCCTTAATCGCCACTTGAAATGGACCTTTTTTAAAAGGTAAAAGTCCACGTCCTTTAGAACGAGTCCCTTCGGGCATAATCCAGACTGAAATATTTTTGTCTTTAATTGTTTTGCAAGCAAGGTCCATGGTTTCCCAGGCCCTTTTCTTATTTTGTCTGTCGATAAGTATATTTCCTGATAACCAGTAAAAAATTCCAAAAAAAGGAATATAGATAATCGACTTTTTGCCAAGTGTTACTGTTCGTTCAGGTAAACTAAAACTGCCTGGAAAAATATCTAAATTATCTTGATGATTAGATATAAATACACAGGGTCTGTATTTATCCATATTTTCACCGTTGATCATTTTTATTTTGATCCCAAGGATGTGATGCCCAAGTTTAAAAAAACTCGCAATAACTTTTAAATTCCCTGGGTGTTTTGGCCTTACCAAACAAATAAGCGTTGCTACAGTTCCTGCAACTGCAATAAAAATGAAAATAAGAATCATGCGAAGAAGATATAAAATCATCGTTATTTTATATTACATCGCTAACATTTTATCTACTTCTTTGTGTTCTGATTCATTGATTTTAATAACTTCAGTATTTTCTATTTTTAAATCATCTGTCGATAAGCGTAAATCATAAGATCGGTTACTTAAACGACCTTGTAAGACGTTTATTTCATCATAAAAAGGCTTATAATTCATTTTACCAAATTGCGCTTTAATCTCTGAGGTTTCTTTTGCAATCATTTCTAAATTAATATAGATAAAATCACCTAGCTGTGATTCAGGAACTAATGAAATTAAAAAGCCAACACCAAATTTCTCGAAAAATGGAATTTCATTTAATTTCATAATTCTTCGAAGTACTTCTTCTGTACTGATGGTATAATCATTTAAGGCCAAATAAAGAGTTTTGGCGATATAATTAATCTGTGCTTGATTAAGTTTTTTTCCGATAAAAAAGAGGTTTTCTAAATCAGATCTTTCAGTTTCTTGACCATCAATAATATGAATTTTTCTTTTTCTTTCAGAGTATTCAAAAAGTTTTTTGGCCAACTCAACTTCAGAAATATCTCGTAAATGAGCAAAGCCTTGTGACTTCAAAATAATCTGAAAATAAATTCGCGCATCTTCTTTTTTCTCTTTATTAATCCATTCTTTTAAATCGAGATCTTTCGCAATTACTGAAGGAAGCTGGGCCACCATAAATCTTTCTACAAGTTTTTGTTCGTAAGAAGTAAACAATTTATCTTTTCGCTCAAAAGTTAATCCGATTTCAGGATTTTTATAATCCACATTTTCTTGATTTTTCTTTGGGATCAATCCAAATGTTGTTTTAAATGATTGATCCTTAAGTTTAAAAATCCATTTACCAAAGTTTTGCTCAATATACTTTGAATATGTTGGATAGAAAAATTCTATGGAGTTATTTTGGCGATCAATGTAGTTAATTTTATTTTCAGTATAAGTCACATTTTTTTGATAATTAGTAATTAAAAAACCAAGCTTCACTCTTCTAGAGTTTCCATTGTATTTATTAAATCCTTTAAAAATTCTATTCACTCTACGCTCTTCTCTCGGAAGATCTTTATCTGCTTCAGAAATTTCTTCTGCTTTTTCAAAAACTGTAAACATTTTATCTTTTAAATCAGTGATATCTGAAAATTCATTTAAAATACCAACATCTTTTAATTTATAGGCAGAACTTAAAATTTGATCATAAGCTTCGCTAGATTCTTTATTGGTTAAATCAAAAACATAATCGACGATAAATTGTGTCCCTGGATTTATACTCATCCCAAGTTGAACAAAATCTCTATCGACTAATCTTTCGATTTGACGATCTAAAAGCTTAATACCAAAAATTTTAAATTGAGCGTTTACATTTGTATTTATGCCTCTATCATATCCACGCTTTGAGATTAATTTTAATCTAACATGAGTCTCATCAACTCTAAAAACTTGTATAGTAAACTCTGCACTCAGAACCCAAAATGCATTAATTCCCGCATTAACAATAACTGGACTGACGTAACTGGTGCTGGCCCCTGCTCCAAAGGCCAAGTTCAAATTGGCCGGGATAGCAACGAAATCACCTATATTCAATTTTAAAGCTTTTTTAGAATTTAAAGGTAGTTTGTTTAAACTATAAGGAATAGCATCCATAGCATCCGCTTTAGATTTAAACTGTCTAACAAAAAAGAAACTGTTATTTCTTGAAATAGAAAAATTAATAGGAAGTTCAACAATGTCATTTAAAAGAGTTCCGGGATTAATAGAAGTATTCAAGTCCCATTTATCGATTCTAGTATGATAGTTATTTTGGTAAGAAGGTTCTACTTGATAACGATATTTACCAGAAAGGTTGATTCCATCGATAATGTCTACACTTCCTAGATTCATATCAAAATGTAAATCCAGTTTGGTGATTTCTTTGGCGATCTGCTCTTTTAGCTTTGCCTTATCTAGGTATTTCTCAACAATTGAGACCTTGTCGTCTGCATAAGTTGTTGATATTACTATGATCATTAGAGTGGTTAGCCAAGTTTTCATAAGAACCTCGTTATGTCTTTTGTCTATTTTAAATCTAAGTTGAGTTTGGCCCAATCCAAAACTGGCACTCTGTATTTTTTACTAGGTCTGGCCGTATTAATTTGATACACTTTCGAACCTATGCTAGCGATTTTTGATCCCATCATTCAGGTTGCCACTGATCCTTTGATGTTCTTCCAATTTTTTGGTTACTTTGGATTGGCCTTTATTTTATTTGCTGAAACAGGTCTATTTGGCTTTTTTCTTCCAGGGGATTCTCTCTTGCTCACCCTTGGTTTGATCTCAGCACAGGGCCATATTGATATAGAAAAACTTCTACCTATCTTAACTTTGGCAACGATGCTTGGTGATCATTTAAGTTATTTTTTAGGCCGAAAATACGAGTCATTCGTACGTCGAAATATTCACCGCATATACCTAGATGAATCTCATATTGATAAGGCCCATGCCTTTTATGAAAAGCATGGTGGTAAGATGATCAGTTTTTCTAAATTTGTGGCCTTTGTTAGGACTTTCGCGCCATTTGTCGCTGGCACCAGTAAAATGAGCTACTGGAGATTTTTATTTTTTGATGTCATTGGTGCGACTTTGTGGGTGGTGGGAATTATAGGTGGCTCCTATTATCTTGGTAAAGTAGTCAGCTTTGATATAAAAGATTACTTTCATTACTTCTTTATTTTCTTAACTTTTCTTTTAGTTTCCCCATTCCTCTTTAATTTTTTTAAAAAAAAGTCATAATAGATAAAAACAATTGTTATAGGTGAGTTTATGAATAACGATAAATTAAAATTAACTTTATCAAATCTTGAACATAGAAATTTCAGATCGGACCATTTTTGGAAAGAAATTCCTGAATGGAAAAATGTCTCGGAAGGGGATTTTAACGATCATATGTGGCAAATGAAAAATTCACTAAAAAAAGTTGAGCAAGTGAAAAGTGTTCTTCAAAATCGTTGTAGTGATAGTTTTTATCAAGATATGCTTGAGGGGCAAAAGAAAACCCCAATGAATATTAGGATTACTCCTTATATCTTTTCTTTAATTAATTGGGATGATCCAATAAACGATCCAATCAGAAAACAGTTTCTTCCTCTTGGTTCGCAGTTTTTACCAGATCATCCATTTTATAAAGAAGATTCTCTCCATGAGGATGTTGACTCTCCTGTGCCGATGTTGACTCATCGTTATCATGACAAAGTTTTATTATTACCAACCACCATTTGTCCGGTTTACTGTTCATATTGTACCCGATCAAGAATTATCGGTGGATCCACTGAAGCGGTTGATAAAGATACTTATGGATTTAACCAAGCAAAACTTGAAGCAGTTTTTGAATACATTAAATCGAAACCTCAAGTAGAAGATGTGGTGGTTTCCGGTGGAGATGCCTTCATGTTAACTGGAAAACAGTTAACTTATTTAGGCGAGAGTTTATTGTCCATTCCTCATATAAGAAGAATTCGCATTGCCACAAAAGGAGTGGCGATTTATCCGCAAAAAGTTTTATCAGATCATGAGTGGTTTAATGCTTTAAAACATATTCACCATTTTGCTAAAGACCAAGGTAAAGCTGTCTTTATTCATACTCATTTTTCTTCTCCAAAAGAAATTACCATTTGGTCTAAAATGGCCATGGATAGATTATATGCGGAAGGTTTGATTGTTAGAAATCAAGCGGTTTTACAGGAAGGAGTGAATGATCATATCAATGATATGGTTTTACTTGTTAGACAATTATCTTATATGAATATTCAACCATACTACGTTTATGTGCATGATATGGTTCCTGGATGTGAACATTTTAGAACTTCCATTCATGAAGCTGAAGAATTAGAAAAAGCAGTACGTGGAATTACTGCAGGATTTAACACTCCAACATTTGTTTGTGATTTACCTGGTGGCGGAGGAAAACGTCATGTGGCCAGTTATGAATATTATGATAGAGAAAATGGGATCTCTGTTTGGAAAGCTCCAAATGTAAAACCTGGTGTCGTATTTACTTATTTTGATCCGATTAGAAAACTTTCTCCGGAAGCTCAAAAACGCTGGGAAGATCCAAAATTAAGAGAGCAAATGGTGTTAGAGGCTAAGAAGAAAGCTGGTTTTTAATCTATTACTTTCTATCGGTACTTCTTTTTTGAGTGTTTTTTTCAATATTTGACTTAAGTATTGGATGTTTTTTATAATATCATCAAAAGATTTTTTGGTGAGTTTATATAATTCACAATAACTCTCCGACACCACATTGCCCGTTCTTTTTAAGTACTTTTTAAACATGAATTTTCATCGGACAAACTTCCAAAACCTTGACATTAAATTTAACAATATTATCTTAAAGTAAAATACTTTTCTATTTTATGGAGAAACTATGTTTAAAAGAATTGGTTTGATGTTTTTAGTCGGATTAATGATTTCCATTACTGTCTCTTTTATTGCTTCTATATTAGGAATTGGTCGTTATATCGGTCCTGCAGGCTTAAATTATGGTGCTCTCATGGCCTTGTGTTTGTTATGGGGCTTTGTTGGGTCTTTTGTGAGTTTGATGATTTCAAAGTGGATGGCAAAATCTATGATGGGTGTTCAAATCGTCACTGAAAATGGCCCCCATAAAGATTTAGTCCAAACCGTTCATCGCTTAAGTTTACGGGCAGGCCTTAAAGAAATGCCTGAAGTGGGAATTTATCAAGGTGAAGAATTAAATGCCTTTGCAACCGGACCTTCTAGAAATAATTCTCTCGTAGCAGTTTCAACTGGCTTATTAACTCATATGAATGATCATGAAGTCGAGGGAGTCCTAGCTCATGAAGTGGCCCATATCGCGAACGGTGATATGGTTACCATGGCACTTGTATCAGGTATCATGAATGCCTTTGTAATGTTTTTGGCCAGGGTTTTAGGATTTTTTATTGCCAATGCCATGAGAGGAAATAATGATGATCGCGATGAAGCACCCAATCCAATTGTTTATCATATTGTGGTATTTGTACTGGATATGATTTTAGGTGTGCTAGCTTCTATCGTTGTTGCTTGGTTTTCTCGCTATAGAGAATTTAAAGCAGATAAAGGTGGAGCTCAGTTGGCAGGGAAAGAAAAAATGATTGCGGCCTTAAGTGCACTTAATCGATTTTATTCAAAGATGGAAAGCGAAAATAGTCGCCAAGAACCGGCCATGCAGGCCATGCAAATTAGTTCAAAAAGAAGTGTATTAAGTTTATTTTCTACTCATCCGCCATTAGAAGAAAGAATTAATGCTTTAAGAAGTCAGTTATAATGAAATATTTGGGATTTGGTTTTTTAAGTTTTGAAACTCATTCATCATTTTTGAAATCAAATCCTGAACTGATAAAATCTCTTTGATGTTTAGGATATTTTGACCAACTTCTAGCTCACCTTCAGCGATGTCACCTAAAAGCATGCCATTTTTTGCGCGATTTTTTCCAAGATGTTCTGTCAATTTACTCTTTAGTTCATCACCATTATAGAGTGATTCGATTTTTTCTACTTCTTTTGAAAATTGATTTTGAAATAAACGAACTGGAACAGTCGATTTCATTAAAAGTTTTGTTGATGACGAATGGGTATTTGAAAGTATATAGTCTTTGAACTTTTCATGTGCTGAAGATTCATGGGTCATTAAAAAACGCGTGCCCATTTGAATGCCTTCGGCACCTAAAATCATAGAGGCCATCATGGTTTTTGCATCATATATACCACCGGCAGCAATGATGGGGATTTTAACCGCCTCTTTCACTGCAGGAATAAGACAAAATGAGGTGAGTTCTTCTCTTCCATTATGTCCACCGGCCTCAAAACCTTCACAAACAACTGCATCTACACCAGCATCTTCACATTTTTTGGCAAGTTCCGGTGAGCTAGTGACGTGAACCACTACGGCCTTTTGATCCTTTAAATATTTAGTATATTTATTGGGGCTTCCTGCAGATGTGAAAAATATTTTTACACCTAGGCTTAAAGCGAGATCCATTTGATTTTGGGCCTCACCATAGAGAATGGGGATATTAATGCCAATTGGGTTTTGAGTGATCTTTTGTGCCTTGGTGATATGCTCTTTTAATAGCTCAGGTTTCATAGATCCTGCACCAATGAGTCCAAGTGCACCGGCCTTAGAAACATGCCCAGCAAGCTTTCCACCTGAAACCCAAACCATACCGCCAGAAATGATGGGATGTTTGATATTAAAAAGTGAGGTGACTCTATTCATGTTAGGCTTTTTTTTTCTTTAGAGTTTTCTCAAGTGCTTTGATGATTAATACCATATCTGGAGAGTTATATTTTTTTAATAAATCTTCAGTAATTGGTTTTGCTTCACCACCTCTTTCTTTAAACATGAGAAGTTCTAAAACAAAATTATGAGCAATGATAAATACTTTTGATAAATCAGATAGCTTGTCTACATTAAGCGAAAAGCCCTTGCCATTTGTGGTTCCGTGGTGATTTTTGATAATTTCATCAACACCTGTTGGGGCCTCAGGATGCTTTCGAATTAAGACGGATGCTTCAAACGCATGATTGAAAACCAAGTCCCAATCCTCTTCGTTTAATTCAGCTCTTTCAAGTTCTTCAAAGGAATTTATTTTTGATAATTCTTCTTTTTCTACCAACATGATATCGTGGAAAAAGGAAGCATAAGCTATTTTTTCATAGCTTAATTGGTTGCTAATTTTTAAATTTTTCAAAACCTCACTCGCTACGATAGAAGTCATATGACATCGTTGATAGAGTTGTCCGGTTTTTGAATTAATGATTCGATGAAGAAGGGAAGACATTTCAGGGGATTTCTCAAATGTCTTGACCATATTTTGTACGATGGTTTCAGTTAATTGAATTGATTCTGTTGTAAAACCTAGTTTTGAAATTTCTTTAATGGCAATTTCATAAGACTCTCCCATAATTTGAATTTTCGTATCTTCTGGAAGATCTGGATTATCTAATTTTTCAACCAAGCGATTCGAAAGAAAGATGGCAAAATTTTTAGCGTTTTCTTTTGCGATGAAAAAATTTTCGAGTCCTTGAGATTGATAACGTTTAATGGCGTCTCTTGAAAAAGTATCCCCATTATGAATTCTTTTGATATATTGATAATCAGTGGCAGATTTTTTAATTCTGATAAAAACATCGCAGTTTACTTGATCTAAATTCAAAAAATATTTAACAGGGACAGGTATATAGTCAGGAGTGTTGCGCTTTAAAATCGCATCTTCGTTTATACCTAATGATTGGGAAGCTAATTGAATAACTTTTTCCCAATCTTTGGGATTATCAACTTGCAGACAGAAATCAAAATCATCGACATTGATTTCTGGTCCACCTAAAACAATTACGGAAATTTCTAATTTATTTTTTTTAATAAATTCAATTAAAGTTTTAGCAGTTTCCTCTTCATTAACTTTATAAGTGGTAATGATCAAATCGATATTGGGAAGAATCGAAAGGAGAGTCAGTGCCTCTTGGGCATTTTTCCTGTCGATGATGTCGACCCCTAAAAAAGAAGCCATATTGACAGTGAGAAGTTCATTAACGGTTTTATTGTCTTCTATTAAAATTACTTGTGCCATATATATAAATATAGATTAAAAATCTATTAATTCAAGTATAGGAGACTTGTTAATTTCTGCCTCTAGCAATTCATCTTTTTTTCCAGTTAAAGTTGCATAGGTCATGGTTCTTTTATTTTTGTAACCTTTCTGGGAATAGACGAGAAAACCTGCTTTCATGAGAGATTTTCGAATGCTGATAGAAGAACTGTAAGTGGATAAGCGAACTTCTTCCTTAGAAATGGTCTTAAGTAAAGTAAACCACTCAACTGTCCAAAGCGTTGGGTTTTTCTTTGGAGAAAATGGGTCTTGAAAAATGGCATCGATCGAATAAATAAGATTTTCTTTAAAGGCCAAAGGAATCGTTTTTCTTGCGTCGCCAATGAAGATACAGGCCTTAATTTTTTCGATTTCAAACTCGACAAAAGTTAAGTCTGAATCATTGAACTTTTTAGTTTCAAGATTGTTAAGTAAGAAAACATCTTTTAAAATTTTAAATAAAAATTCCCGATCAATTTCCACGGAGAAATAATAAATAGGGGAGTCCTTAAAATGTTGAATTAATGAGATGAGTCCTATACCTACGCCAAATCCAACATCAAAAATACGTAAAGACTTACTTTGAAGAGAGCAGAGTTTTAGTTTTTCTTCTATGAGGCAAGTTTTAATATAATTATGTTCAGTTTCTTCAAAAGCACCGGCTAGGCTGTGGCAGTTTTCATTGAAGTATTGTGAATGAATGGTGACATCAGTTTCTGTTTTGACGATATTATAATGACCTAGAGTTCCGCTAAAATCCGACAGTTTTTCCAGGTTTTCTTTATATATTTGGGCACTCATTTTTTAATTCTTCCTGCCGAAGAGTCTAGCATGAATTTTTTTAAACATAAATTTATAAATTCTCTCAAAATTCTACCTTTAATCGCTGCGGCCTCACTCGTTAATAGTTGTGGACAAGGGGCAAAGTACAAAGCGAAAGATGTAGCTTTTAATAGTGAAGCGACGATGATTGCTACGACTAATATAAGTCAAGCAGAGAGAAACATAGCAACTAGAATCTGCTATTCATATGAATCTAAGGCGAAAAAATTTATTACATCTGAATATCTTGGAGGGAGTTTTAAGTTTAAAAACTCTAAATATGATTGCGCTGATCAAAGCATGAATTATGATGTAATGAGTGTTTTACAAGTTGAAGGCGTCGATAGACCGAAATTTAGTCCTTTAAACCTTGAAAGTAATCAAAGTTTTTTTGGAGCTATTCAAACTGATAGGTTTGGTTATTTATCTGTTGTCTGCCTAAAAATAAAAAATAATGAACCTATTTCAAATACAACGACAATCAGTGGTCAAACAGTTCAAATTGCTTTTTCAAGAACCAATCTAGATACCTATACCTTGAATTATTTTTCAACCAGTGGTGGTATTTCAAAAATTGTCATGTCGGAAACTTTTAAAACCAGAACTCAGTTTGATTATGTTAATGGACAAATACTTGGAATGGATGAGTACTATCAAAAAAATACCATTTGTTCAGATGGAAAAAAGTCATCGCAATTTAGTCAGGTATATTCCGGAAGAAATTAAAATCCTAACATTTTATTAATATCATCAATTTTAAATTTAAATAATTCGGAACCTTTTCCTTTTGAATCTTGAAGGCCTGCTTTAGAAGCTTGATCTTTTAAGGACTGATTACTTTCATTTTTTCCTGAATTTATTTCTTCAAATAGAGATGCGGTATTTCTTCCACCATCAGACCCATCTTCGTTTTTGGTGCTTAAATAGGCACCCACGATGTTATTAAAACGAGTTAAATCTTTAAATCGATCTGTTTTTGAAGATAATTCTTGTTTGATACTTGATAATTTGTATGAATCTGCTTGATCGATGTTACCATCTTTTTCAGAAGTATTCCCCATTACTTTTTTAGATAATTCTTTAACGATACTTTCTCTTTCATTCACAAATCTCATTTTAATATCTTCTTTAATTTTTTCTAAATCTACATTTCCAGATAGTTTTTTCTCTATTTCCGAATCAGATAATCCTTGAGATTTCAGAAATTTTTTAACCCCATCAATAGAAGATAAGCTTTCATCTAATTTTGCCTCTAAAGCATGCTGTCTTAAAGCATATTCTACTACCGAATCACGGTTATTTTCTGTATCAGTACTTAAAAACTTTTCACATTTTTTATCAGGAGAGTTGGCACAATCATTGGCCTCATCTGCTAGTTTTTTATTCTCATCCTTGTAAGCAGATTCAATCTCATTCGAAGTCACTGTGATGGCCTTGAAGGCATTATAGTCTTTTTGATCTGCTTGATTCTTTATGGCCATTTGAACGCCGTTGTTTAGCTTTCCATAAAAGTCTTTATCTATTTTTTCAGCGAGCATTAGGTTTCTTTTTGATGATGTAACATAGTCTGTAAGGACACAGGCCTTATCCTGCTTTCCATACTTACAGGCCATTCCCACTGATTTTATACAGAGTCCGTAACTAGAGTTTTCAATATTAAAATCACCATTTTCAACACGTTTCAAGTTTTTTATCCGATTTTCTTCGGCCTTATCTTCATCGTATGAAAAATACTGGCAATCTTTTTCACAGCTTTCTTTTTCTTTTGCTGATGAAATTTCTTTACACTTTTTTTCAGTTAGACAACTCGGATTTGCATTGTCCATATCTTCAAGATTTACTTCTAGGCAATAAGAGGCAAATGCATCAATGATGGTTTTTGATAATTGAGATCGATAAATGTCGTTAAATGATTTATGATCAACTGAGGCAATTTTACGTTCTTGTTTTAGTTTTTCTTCATCTCCGTAAAGCGCTTCTCTGAGTTTTTTACCTAAAATATCAGATAGTTTTTTGTATCCTTCTGAATTTTGATAATCCAATTTAATGTTTGCAGATCGAAATCCAAGCCCCGTATCCTCATTGTTTTTTGGTTTATTTTCACCGGCCGGTACTGGTTTATTTTTACCTTTGGATTCTTCTTCATAAAACTGAGTGACTTTTTTCTGTGTATCTGGGTCAAGTCCTTTCCATACACAATTAGAAATGTCAGAAAGGTCTTTTGAATTATCTTTAAATTTATTTTTACATTTGTCGTATTGAGCTTTTATTTCAGGGACGCTGAGCATTTTTTCAAAAGTATCGTCAGTTTTTTTAACATCTTCAATAGGGGTATTTTTCTTTTTATTGATGTCTTCAAGTTTCACAGTCGCATCGGAAAGTGCCAGCACTTTAAATTGGAGTGAAATCAATAGGAGGCTCAATAGCGTTTTCTTCATAATACCTTATCAGTATTATCGGTCATCTAAAGGGAAAACTGAAATTTTTTAAGAGATTCAAGAAGTTCAACTAATTAGAAGAAAGACACTGCCAAAAAAAATGGTCAAATCACTTTTTTAAAAAACCGAGTCCAAAAACAGGACTCTCCGATAGCTTTTGACGTCTTTTATTGTATTCCTCGGTGGTTTTGACACTTGAATGGCCCACGTCTTTAGAAACTTTATAAAGATCGACACCATTTTCTAAAGCAGAACCGATATAGCTGGCCCGGGCCGAGTGAGGGGAGATGCGTTCAAAAATTCCGGCCTTTTTACACCAAGTTTTGACGATGTAATCAACAGATTTCGGATTTAATGGTTTGATCACATGGCCTGGCTCTAAAGGATTTTTTGAAGGCCTAAATACCCAATCTTCAGGGTGAAGTTGTACGCCGGTGGACTTTAAATAAGTCTGATATTCATTAATGACTTCCACACAAGTAGGATGCAAAACTTTGGTCAATTCTTTTCCACCTTTGGCGCGAATTTGCATAATAGTATGTCCATCTTTAGTGGAGATGTTTTTGATCTTTAAATTAATGAGTTCTGCTTTTCGAATTCCTGAAGTAAATAGCGTGTATATCACAGCTTTATGTAAAAGTCCTGGACCGGAGAGACCATGAACCAACTCAAGTAAATTTTTAATTTGTTCATCTTTTAAATCATTGGTCGGAGTTTGTACGTCTTGTCTTGGTCTTTTTATGGAGAGTGCGGGGTTAAAATCCATCAATGTTTTTTCCACTAAGAAATCAAAAAAACTAGAGCAAGAGGCGAGTTTTCGATTGACCGTTTTTGGGGCCATATCATTATCTGAAAGCCAATTTCTATAGGCCACGATATGAACTCTTTCAATTTGCTTATAGTCTCGAACATCAGAAAATTGATCGCTTAAAAATTCAAAAAACTGACTGATATCATTTCGATAACAGCGTCTGGTATGAGGTGATTCAAAATTATGAAAAAATTCATATTCCAACTTATAATTAAATGAATTTTTTAATTCTGTTGAAATGGCATAATTATTTGAATTTTTCTTTACCACTGAATTCATAATACTATTATAATGGACTCTAGAAAAAACATAAGAGGAAAATGATGTCCAAAGAAACCAATGAGAAAAATTTTCTAGTTTTTACAAAAGACAAATTCTTGGCCCAGGAATTTGCCAAAGAAATAAAGGCGATAGATTCATCATTTAAAGTTCATTATTGCGCTCAATTTAATCAGTTTGTGGAAATGATGAACACCATAAAAGTTGACTTTTTTGCCTTGGATTATCACTTAGAAGAGGTGCCAGCTACTGATTTGGCCGAAAAACTAAGACAAGGATTAAAATATCATCGAACCGTTATTGCTTTTTTAGGCAATGAGAAAGATAAAATTAGTAAAGAACAATTTAGTCGACTCAATATACAACATATCTTTAAATCCATGGATCAGATTCAATTAAAAAAAGATTCGATATTAGAAAGTTTAAAAATTTCACGAAAAAAATTGATTCCAGATAGTTATAAAGTATTAGTCCTAGATAACAATCCAGATATTCTTGATTTAATGAGCGGTTTTTTAGAAAACATACAACATGAAAATTTCTCATGTGCCAAATCAATTGCAGAATCAAAAGAGCTCATTACAGAAGAAGATTTTGATATTTTTTTACTGGATTGGAATTTAGATGATGGGTCTTGTTTTGATTTGATTGAATACATAAAAAAACAATCTGGAAGAAATCGATTACAAAATGCTTTAATCATGGTGATTACCGGGCGATCTGAAATTGATGATATGTTGACGCTTTTAAGATTTAATGTAAAACATAGCATTATTAAGCCATTTGATTTCCATGAATTTGAAGAAAAGTTAGAATTTGCGGTTAAAAGTCACTTCAAAAATCTTTAGAAGCCCTTAATTTTCTCTGCCCGATAATGGAAGTTATCAGGTAGAGGATGGCGAATACCCCATTTTTAACTAAATCTTTCTAGTCAACTACCGATAAAGATCATGTTTTGAGGATAAATCATGATTAAAAAATTACCCATAGCAATTTTACTTTCAGGGCTTTTATTAAGTGCGTGTTCAACAACACATCTTATCCAAAGAGATTTAGCTTCTGAAGGCCAAGATTGTCGCGCTTTATTTGAAAAAATCACCGTTTTAGGCAAAGAATATCCCGCCAATAGATTCTCTCAAACTGGAACTATTGTATCTAAAAGAAAAGAATTAGATCGCTATTATCGAGATGTCGCTGAATCTATCAAAGATGTAAAACTTCATCCGGATTTACCTTTAACCACAGAGGCAAAACTGGTCATGGATCCCCATGAAGCATTGATGGCCAAAGTGATGATGATCAGACGTGCTAAAAAAACCATCGATTTAACTTATTTTCTATTTGATGAGTCTCATTCAGCGAAGCTTTTGTTAAATGAAATACGTCTGGCGGTTAAACGCGGAGTAAAAGTACGTATTATGCTTGATCCTGTTGGTTCATTTCAAGGTCGATCTCTTATGAGTGACGATTTAAAGGCCTTAAGTCTACTTAAAGGACGAGAAATTTTAGATGAGGCCGGTAACCCAACTGGTGAGTTTGCTTCAATTGAAATTGTGAAATTTAATCCCATTATGAATATAAAGTCTCACATTACCAATTGGTATCGATGGATTTATAATTTGATTGCAAAATCTGAAAATAAAAAACCATTAATTAGTTTTGGTTGGAATCATCGAAGCCATGACAAAATTTTATTAATAGATGCCCATTCAGTTGAAGATTCCATGGTCATGCTTGGAGGAAGAAATATTTCGGATAATTATTTTCATTTATTTGAAGGCAATGAAGTTCCAGTTACTGATTCTGAATTTATTATTAAAGGTCTCACAAAAGTTGATGAAAATGGCGATGTGAGAAATTTAATTGAAGAACAATACAATCGAATTTTTTATTACATGGCCAATGCCAATTTAAAAAACCATTTTTTCAAGATTAATCGTAAAGTTGCTCGAACTGAATTTAAAAGGATGCGCAATTCTTCAAGTGCTATTATTGGTGATGAAGGTGTCTTAAAAGAAAAATTAGAAACGATGACCAAAGAAAACTTTCTTGATCGTGATTACGAGAATTCTCTCGTCGAAGTTTTAAATGAAGTTCAAAATCTATCTCGAACCAGAGTTTTAAGATCCCCAAATAAGCATAAAGTTATCGACAATCAATCTTCAATATTAAAGAAAATTACTGATGAAATGGATAGTGCTGAAAAAACCATCGATATAATTTCTCCCTATTTTTGGATTACTGATGAAGAAATTGAAAAGTTTGTAAAGTGGCTTCAAGCAGATCCTGAGAGAAAAATTCGGGTGGCCAGCAATTCCCTCTTTACTAACGACTTATTACCTTCACAGGCCTTAATTGAAAATTCATACCAACGAATAAGTAAAAAAATGCAAGAGTATGGACTTTCTTCTCAAGTTGAACTTTATAATTTTGGCAAGGCCGATCATGTTCATTTAGGTGGAAAAGTGAAATATGGTTTTTTACATGCCAAAGTTTATATGTTTGATGGAAAAAGAGTCATTCTTTCAACTTCCAATATCGATCCGATTTCAAGACATATTAATTCTGAAGTGGGTGCGGCCGTGCGATTTACCGATGAAGATTCAAAAAACATAAAAAAGATGCAAGAATTTGTTAACGATGTAATGAATCGTTCAACTTTGAAAGGTTCTAAAGAAGACGAAGAAATTAGAAATCACCCAGATGCTCAAACACGCTTTAAACTTTTAAAGTTTGTCAGTGCCATCGTCTTTAAACTCAATCTCCACCCACTCCTATAAATGTTGACAATAGATTGTCAATTCTCCCGTAAAAGCTCCGTCTATATTGACAATAAGCCCCTTTCGGCCTTCAATGAAAGAGTTCGATATTTTTAACGAGGAGTTATTATGAGTTTTGCTTTATTTTCAAGCTCAGGTCTTGAAATGTTATTTCGATGGTTCCATTACTTTGCCGGTGTTGTATGGATTGGCATGCTTTATTATTTTAACTTTGTTCAAGGTGAATGGTTTAAAGAACTAGATGCTGATGAAAAAATAAAATCATCTCGTGGTGTAGCAGTGAGAACTTTAGTTCCTCGCGCTCTTATGTGGTTTAGACATGGAGCTCTTTGGACATTTATCACTGGTCTAGTTATTTTAGGTTTAAAAGGACATGGACTTGGAAGTTTAATGTTCTCTTCAAGCTGGTGGGCACTCATTGGTACTGGTGCACTTTTTGGTACAGTGATGTTTTTAAATGTGTGGCTAGTTATTTGGCCTAATCAAAAAATCGTGATCGCTTCAGCAAAACAAGTTGCAGAAGGTGGAACAGCTCTTCCAGAAGCTGCAGGTGCTGCGGCTAAAGCTGGTCTTGCTTCAAGACATAATACCCTATTTTCTATTCCTATGTTATTTTTCATGGGAACAGCAAGCCATCTTCCTGTTCAAGTTAATCCTGAATACAATGGATGGGCCTTATTTATTGTTATCGCAGTTATCTTAGGTGCATTAGAGTTTAATGCATTAAAAGGAAAAACAGATACCATTAAAATTACTTCTATTAGAGGTGTCACTCACATGGGCTTACTTTTAACAGCTGTACTATATACTGTTATCGAGTTAATGACTAAATAATGAATCGTTTTAATCATTGGGGAGAGTTCAAAGCTCTCCCCTTCTTAATCTTTTTTAGTTCAATTTTACTGGTTTCTTGTAAAGAAGAAGCAAAACTTTCTCCTTTGGCCGAGAGAGGTAAAATTGTTTACGTTTCTAATTGTATTTCTTGTCACAACCAAGATCCAAGACTTGTTGGAAGTATCGGTCCTGATGTGGCCTTTTCTAGTACAGAACTCATCACCAAAAGAATTCTTGAAAGAAGTTATCCAGCTAATTATAAACCAAAAAGAGAATCACACGTGATGCCGGATTTTCCGCAACTTAAAAATGACATTCCGGCGATTCACGCTTATTTAAATTCATTTAAAAAGTAATTATTTTTTAAAATCTAAAATAATATGCAACATTCTTCGAAGAGGTTCAGCTGCGCCCCATAAAAGTTGATCACCCACCGTAAAAGCATTTAAATACTCATCACCAATATTCATTTTTCTTACTCTACCAATAGGAATTTTTAATGTTCCTGAGGCATAGGCCGGTGTTAACTCAGTCATCGTGATTGGTTTTTCATTCTTCACCAAATGCACCCATGGATTGTGTTCTTTAATCATCGATTCTATTTCATCAAGGGGAATATTTTTATTTAATTTAATAGTCAATCCTTGGCTATGACATCTCATGGCCCCGACTCTGACACAGGTTCCATCTATAGGGATGAATTTTTTGGAATTTAAAATCTTATTGGCCTCTACGGCCGCTTTCCATTCCTCTTTTGATTGACCGGAAGGAAGCTCCGAATCTATCCAAGGTAAAAGATTAAAAGCTAATGGATAACCAAATTGTGATTTTGGAAATGAATCACTGGTAATGATGGATTTAACATTTCTCTCCACATCTAGAATTTGATCCGAAAGATTGGTTCCGTCCTTCATGGTTTGATCAGTGACAAATTTCATCTGTTCTAAAAGTTCAAACATATTTCGGGCCCCTGCACCACTGGCCGCCTGATAAGTCATGGAACTGATCCATTCGATGTGATTCTTTGAAAATAATCCCCCAAGGGCGAGCATCATGAGAGAAACAGTGCAATTTCCCCCCACATAATCTAAGCGATTTTTTAATAGCGAGTCTTTGATATTTGATAAGTTGATTGGATCTAAAATAATATCAGCAAAATTCTCCATGCGAAGAGTAGATGCTGCATCAATCCAATAACCTTTGAAGCCTGAATTTCTAAGATTAGAGTGAACGGCTTTGGTATAATCTCCGCCCTGACAAGTTAAAATGATGTCCATTTTTGACAGAGAGGATAAATCATAGGCATCCACCAATTTGGCTTCGGTGTTATTTACTCTCGAGAAATAAGGATTATCTAAACCTTTTTGCGAAGTGGAAAAAAAAGTGGTTTCAAAATGGGCAAAATCCCTTTCTTTGATCATTCGATCCATCAAAACTTGCCCTACCATTCCTCTTGATCCAACAATTCCTAACTTCAACATCAAATTATCCTCATATTTTTTTTAAATTTATTTTTGTTATTTTCACTAGGTGAAAATTTCACTAGAATCCCATTCTAAGATTTTTTTTAGGAGTCTTCAATGCAAAATCAATTAATCGTTTCAAAATTTGGCGGAACTAGCATGGGTGATGTGGAGTGCATGAAAAGAAGTGCAACACTGGCCATGAAACAAAATGCCAAAATTGTCGTGGTTTCAGCGACAAGCGGAACAACCAATGATTTGATTGAGCTCGCCAAAACAGCAGAGAAAGGACAATTTGATCAGGCCATGATGATCGTTGAAAAAATAAAGAATCGACATTTTAAAATGGCCAATGAGCTAGAAGTTTCTAAAAATGATTTGATCTTTTTAGAGAGTTTAACAAATGAATTAATTGATCTAACAAAAGGCATTTCTCTATTGAAAGAATGCTCTAAAAAAGCATTTGATAAGATTCAATCTTTTGGCGAAAGAATGTCTTCTTTTTTATTCAATCAGGCCATGAATCAAGTCTTAGCTCACTCAAATTCTAAAATGAAATCTAACCTTTTTGATGTGAGAAAAGTTTTAAAAACAGATGAGCAATTTTCAAAAGCAAGGCCACTCACTGAGACCATTTTAAATTTAACAGAAAAGGAACTGAGTTATTTAAAACATACCGACCAAATGATTGTCACTCAAGGCTTTATCGGAGAAACTTTAAATGGAGAAACCACGACATTAGGTCGAGGTGGTTCAGATTATTCTGCGGCCATATTGGCCGAAGCTTTCAAAGCTGATATTTTAGAAATTTGGACTGATGTAGCAGGAATTGCAACCACCGATCCAAGAATTTATAATAAAGCAAAACCGATTTTAGAAATTTCGTTTCAAGAGGCCAGTGAACTTGCCACTTTCGGGGCAAAAGTTTTACATCCTGCTACTTTACTTCCAGCGATTCGAGCAAAAATACCCGTCTTTGTTGGATCAAGTTTTAAACCAGAAGAAGGTGGAACATGGGTAAAAGAAACAGTCGATAATCCCCCTTTAGTTCGTGCCCTGGCCAAAAGAAGTAAGCAAGTTTTAGTGACGTTAACCACTCCTGAAATGCTTTATTCTCATGGCTTTCTATTTAATATTTTTAATATCTTCAATAATCATAAAGTTTCAGTCGATGCAGTAACCACTTCGGAAATTTCTGTGAGCTTAACTCTAGATGATTCAACTTTATTAAATAAAAATTTAATTAAAGATCTCGAAGCTTTTTGCGAAGTGAAACTCGAGGAAAATTTGGCCCTGGTTTCTTTAATTGGAAATAATATCAATCATACATCAGGACTTGGTCAAAAAATATTTTCTGCTTTAAACGACGTAAACGTTCGGATGATCTGTTTAGGAGCTTCCAAGCATAATTTTTGCTTTTTAGTCTCTGAAGATGAAGCTAATAAGGCGATTATTTCAATTCACGAAGCATTTATAAACTAGAAAAATATGAAGAAAAACAGCGTAGCCATTTTAGGAAAAGGAAAAACGGGATCGAAAGTTATTGAACTTTTAGAAAAGGAAAATATTTCTTTTACCATCTTTGATTCAAAAAACCTTTTAACTTTAGAAAAACTCAAAAACCATGAAGCGGTCATTTCTTTTTTACCAGCAGAACCTTTTGAAAACTATATTCCACTTTTAATCGAGTCAAAAATTCCTGTTATCTCTGGTACCACTGGATTTGTCTATACTGATGAATTAAAGAAAAAAGTATTCGATAATAATTTAAAATGGATCGTGGCCAATAATTTTAGCCTTGGCATGAATTTAGTAAAAGCGATGATTGAAATTTTGGGCAAAGCTGAACGACTGGTTTCAAACCCATTATTTCAAATTCATGAAATTCATCATACCAAAAAACTCGATGCTCCATCGGGTACGGCCAAATCATTTAAAAATTGGCTAAATCATGAAGTAGAAATTACCAGTGAACGAACTGGTGATGTGATTGGTTTTCATGAAATTACTTTAACCACAGAGACTGAAAAAATTAAACTGACTCATGAAGCTCTTGATCGAAAAATTTTTGCTGAAGGAGCAGTCTTTGCTTATAAAAAACTCATAAACCCAAACAATATACCATTTGGAATTCACGAATTTCAAAAAATAATAGAAAAGGAATTATTATGAAAAAAGATTTAAATCAGTACCCACTTTGGACGGCGGTTGTTACTCCGATGAATAGTGATTCTACCATTGACTACATTTCATTAGAAAAAGTTCTAAGAATGCAAGAAAAGGCCAACAATGCCATTGTCGTATTAGGATCAACTGGTGAAGCCTTAAATTTATCTAAAAGAGAATGTAAACAAGTTTTAGAATTCACCATGAATTTAAAATTATCAGTCCCTGTGATGACGGGACTTTCTGGTTACAATCTCGATGAAACACTTGATTACTTAACTTATTTAGAAACTCTCCCTTTAGATGCTTACTTAATGGTGACACCTATTTATGCAAAACCGGGAACTCATGGCCAGACTCATTGGTTTAAATCCCTACTTGATAAAGCATCTAAACCTTGCATGCTCTATAATGTTCCAGGAAGAACTGCGGTAAAAATGAGTTTTGAAGCCGTCAAAAACTTAATGGGTCACAAAAATTTCTGGGCCATCAAAGAAGCTTCAGGAAGCCCTAGTGACTTTAAAAAATATCAAGACATGAATCCAAATGCCAGAATGTATTCTGGCGATGATGGAATGATGGATGAATTTTCAAAGTTAAACTGTAAAGGGCTTGTTTCAGTAGCATCAAATGCCTGGCCAGTTGAGACTCGGGCCTATGTTGAAAGAGCTATAAATCAAAAACTTTCTATCGATGAAGTTAATCTTTGGAAAAAGGCCTCAGATAGTTTATTTATCGCAAGTAATCCAGTCCCGGTGAAAAATTTAATGCATGCTCTTAAGCAAATTGAAACGAAAGTTTTGCGGGCCCCTTTGAATGACCGTGATTTATCTTCATCATTCGAAGTTTTAGAAGCTCATCAAATGGTACAAAACTGGTTTAAAAATTTAAAATAAGCGGGGAAGGAATCTATGAACTTTATTAAAAATCTCAATGCTCTTGAAAATGGATCAATTCGATCGGCAAACTTTATCGATGGAAAATGGATTGCCAATACCGAAGTAAAACAGCTGATTCTCGAGGCATTCAAGGCCGGAGTTTTAAAAGAAGAAAATGGTTTCGTGGATAAAGATACATTAATGCCACAAAAATTTTCTGTAGATCGCGGTATCAGAATTGTTCCCGGAGGTACTTCTGTTAGACGTGGAAGTTATGTAGCGAAGGGTGTGATCATCATGCCTCCAAGTTATATCAACGTTGGGGCGTTTATAGACGAAGGTACCATGGTAGACTCCCATGTATTAGTGGGAAGTTGCGCTCAGATAGGTAAACGGGTTCACCTTTCGACCGCCGTTCAAATTGGGGGGGTTTTAGAACCAGTGGGCGCTAGTCCTGTGGTCATTGAAGATGATTGTTTTATCGGTGCTGGAGCAATTATCGTCGAAGGGATTGTGGTAAAAAAAAGAGCGGTCATTGCTCCTGGTGTGATTTTATCAAAAGGAATTCCAGTCTTCGATGCTGTCAATGAAAGGGTTTTAGAAAAAGGAGAACCTATTCCAGAAAATGCCGTGGTGGTACCTGGCAATAGACCAATATCAAAAAATTTATCTTGGGCCAATGGTCAAAATATCACTCTTCAATGTGCAGTTATCATTAAATATCGAGATGATAAGAGCGATGCCGCGCTCACTCTCGAAGAATCTCTACGCTAATTTTACTTTTCTTTTACAAACATCTCGTGAGTCCTCTTTTATAATTTATTTAGAATGATAAGGAGTGACTCATGAGAAAAGTACATTTTAAAAACATTGATTGGACGAATGCTTTATTTTTAAGCTTATCCCCTATTGCCTCAATTATTTTAGTCATCCTCTTTTTTAAAAATAATGATCATTATGCTCCTCAAATAATTTTAGGAGTGGTTTTTTATTTTCTCACAGGCATGAGTATTACAGCTGGATATCACCGTTTATTTTCTCATCGAACTTATAAGGCCCATTTTCTACTTAGACTTTTTTATTTATTATTTGGAGCAGCTGCATTCCAAAACTCGGCCCTAAAATGGTCTCATGATCATCGAATTCACCACAACCATGTAGATGAAGAATTAGATCCATATAACATTAATCGAGGATTTTTTTGGGCCCATATGGGATGGATTTTTTTCAAAGAAGAAGACAGTCAAAAAAAATATCCTAAAGATCTTCTACAAGACTCATTAGTTGTTTGGCAGCACAAATATTATTTCCCTATCGCTATTTTCATGGGCCTAATTCTTCCAACTTTAATTGGGGGTTTATTTGGATCATTTCTAGGGGGCTTTGCCTTGTCTGGATTGTTTAGAGTTGTTTTCGTTCACCATTGTACATTTTTTATTAATTCCCTTTGTCATGTATTAGGTTCGAGACCTTATACCGATGAAAACACCGCCAGAGATAGTTTTATCTTGGCCTTTTTTACCTATGGTGAGGGATATCATAACTACCATCATTATTTTCCAACTGATTACCGCAATGGAATTCGTTGGTATCAGTACGATCCAACAAAGTGGCTCATCAAGTTTACAGAACTTACCGGCTTTGCCTTTGATTTAAAAAAATATCCTGAGAGGGTGATCAAAGAGGCCCAAGAAAAAATGGGACTAAAGCAACATATCCGAAGTATTTAATTCTCTTTCCGGGCCAAAAAAAGAAGAGTAAAATTTTAATAATTTTTTAATCATTTGTTTAAAAATTAATAACTTTTTACGAAGGACTTTTTGTGAGCTCACCATCTCAAACTTCAGGACATGATAAAAATAGCGCCAAATACCGCTACCTTTTGGCCTTAGGTGCATTAGGTGTTGTTTATGGTGATATCGGAACAAGTCCCCTTTATGCCATCAAAGAAACTTTTCATCATGCTTCAAAACTTGGTCTTTCTATGGATAATGTCTTTGGTGTCTTATCCATGATTTTTTGGTCTTTAATGATCGTGATCACTTTTAAGTATCTGGTTTTTATTCTTCGTGCTGACAACAAAGGTGAAGGAGGAATTTTGGCCCTCACTTCATTAATCACTCCGGATAAAAAAAATATTCCAAAAGATAAAAAGCGTCTTATTTTAATGGGGCTTTTTGGAACGGCCCTGCTCTATGGAGACGGAATGATCACTCCGGCCATTTCAGTTTTATCTGCGGTCGAAGGTTTGTCTTTAATCACTCCGGTATTTGATCCCTACATTATTCCTATCACCGTGGTCATTTTATTAGGTCTTTTTTCCATACAAAAAAAAGGTACAGGAACTGTAGGTAAAATTTTTGGGCCTGTAACTCTGTTATGGTTTTTTGTTTTAGGACTACTTGGTATTTTTAGTATCATTGAAAATCCTGAAGTCTTAAAGGCGATAAATCCTTACTATGCTTTCAATTTTTTCTTTACCAATTCTTGGACCAGTATGATTGTTTTAGGTTCTGTCTTTCTTGTTGTTACTGGAGGAGAAGCGCTCTATTCAGATCTCGGGCATTTTGGAATAAAACCAATTCGTACCGCTTGGTTTTTGGTCGTTCTTCCTTGTCTGGTTTTAAATTACTTTGGCCAGGGAGCACTTTTGCTTAGAACTCCTGAGGCCATCACCAATCCATTTTTTTTATTAGCACCAAAGTGGGCCTTGTATCCTTTAGTTATTTTAGCGACGATGTCGACAGTGATCGCTTCTCAAGCCTTAATCACCGGTGTTTTTTCGCTCACCATGCAAGCGGTTCAACACGGCTATATGCCTCGAGTTTCTATCGATCACACTTCTGATAAAGAGTTTGGACAAATTTATGTTAAAAGCATGAATCGCTTTTTAATGATTGGTACAATGCTTTTAGTTTTTACTTTTAAAAGCTCAAGCAACCTAGCTTCTGCCTACGGACTTGCCGTGACGTCAACAATGGTCATCACGACCATTTTATTTTACATTGTGGCGAGAGAAAAATGGGGATGGAGTTTTTTTAAAGCTTTCCCACTTTGTGCCTTTTTATTTGTGATTGATTTTGCTTTTTTCGGTGCAAATTTACTTAAACTCTTAGATGGAGGTTATGTTCCACTGGGAATCGGCTTAGCGATTTTTACTTATATGACCACTTGGAAACTTGGAAGAAAAATTCTGGCGAAAAGAATTTCTTCTAAAATAGTTCCTCTAACAGATTTTTTGGCCAGAATACGTAACGATCACCCCACTCGCGTCGAAGGCTTTGCCATCTATATGAACGGAAATTTAAAAGAAACTCCCCATTCTTTAATTCACACTTATGACCACTTCAAAGTCATTCACCAAAAACTAATATTTTTATCTGTGGTCATCAAAGAAACCCCTACTATTCCAATTGAAAATCGAATAAGAATTTCACCAATCGGTGATCATTGCTACACTTTGGTCATTCACTATGGGTATATGGAAAAGCCAAATATCCCAAGAGAACTTGATGGTTTGGTTTTTGGTAGTGAAAAATTTGATAAAGCAAAAGTCACTTACTTCATGGGAAAAGAAACTTTATTCGCCACCGAAAGACCTGGTATGGCACTTTGGCGAGAGAAACTGTTCGCCTTTCAATCGATCAATGCACTTTCGGCGACAACTTACTTTCAAATGCCCAAAGATCGAGTCATGGAAATTGGTATCCACGTCGATCTCTGATACAAGATATATGAACCATGATATACGTTCCACCACTATATATTGTGGTCCTACGGCTTATGCGAATTAGATTTTAAAAGATGTAAGTTTAAATTAGATCGCAAATATTAGATAACTCTCGTAATCACAGAACCTATTAACAGACTGTATTTATTAGCTTTTATACGATAAATTGAGTACTCATCGTAAAATTACGACGGTATTTAACAAAGTTGTCAAAAAAAAATCATTTCAGAAAACTCACTTCATTGGTTATTCTATTCTCACAAACACAAAATGTGGCACACACACACAGCAAACGCCACAAGCTATAGTGCAATACACGAGCTTCACAGGAGGAGATTAAATGAGCGCAACGGATTCTGCAAACACCCCAACATCTGAAATTTTGAAAGACAATGAACAAAGATTTGTTCTTTTTCCTCTTAAGTATCATTCTGTTTGGGAAATGTATAAAAAGCATATGGCGGTGTTTTGGACTTCAGAAGAAATCGATCTTGTTCCAGATATCAACGACTGGGAAAAATTAAACAAAGACGAAAAACATTTTATCTCACACGTACTCGCATTTTTTGCGGCCAGTGATGGAATTGTTAATGAGAATTTAGCTGTTCGTTTTTACAAAGAAACCCAAATACCGGAAGCACGTTGTTTTTATGGTTTTCAAATTGCCATGGAAAATATCCACAGCGAAACTTATTCACTTTTAATCGATACTTATGTGAAAGACCCAAAGGAAAAAGATAAACTTTTTCATGCCACTGAAAACTTGGCCTGTGTGGCCAAAAAAGCTCGTTGGGCAAGAAATTGGATTTCATCGAAAAAATCTTTTGCTCATCGATTGATTGCTTTTTGTGCGGTAGAAGGAATTTTCTTTTCAGGTTCGTTCTGCTCAATTTATTGGTTAAAAAAACGTGGATTAATGCCAGGCCTTTGTACTTCAAATGAATTTATTTCTAGAGATGAAGGTCTTCACTGTGAGTTTGCAGTTTTAATGCATTCACTTTTAGATAAGTCTGAGCAACTCGATACTGATACGATCACTCAAATCTTAACTGAAGCAGTAGAAATCGAAAAAGAATTTATTCTAGATTCTCTTCCAGTTTCTTTAATCGGCATGAACAAAGAATCAATGTCTCAATACATTGAATTTGTCTGCGATCATTGGTTACAACAACTTGGTGCTAAACCATATTTCAACACGAAAAACCCATTTGATTGGATGGAACTTATTTCACTAGAAGGAAAAACCAACTTCTTTGAAAAACGAGTTTCGGAATATCAAAGACCAGGAGTTTTATCAGATAAACAAACACAGACATTCACACTAGACGCGGAGTTTTAATCATGTATGTAATCACAAGAAGTGGTGAAAAAGAACCTATTAAGTTCGACAAGATCACCGAAAGAATCGAAGGCCTAACATTTGATCTAGATCGATCTCGTATCGACCCGATGATCATCGCAAAAAAAGTTATTGAAGGAATTTATGATGGTATCACGACCAAAGAATTAGATAACCTTGCTGCTGAGACGGCTGCTTATTTATCAACTCAGCATCCAGATTACTCAACTCTAGCAGGAAGAATTGCCGTTTCGAATCTTCATAAAGAAACTCGCGGGTGTTTTTCTGAAAATATCAAGGCCATGTATAACTACATCAATCCAAAAAATGGCGAGAAAGCAAATTTGGTTTCTGATGAACTTTATCAAGCAGTGATGGATAATGCTGAATTATTAGATAAAACGGTCATCGACAGAAGAGATTTCAATTACGATTATTTTGGATTTAAAACATTAGAAAAATCTTATCTCCTTCGTATGAATGGAAAGATTATTGAAAGACCAGGACAAATGCTTTTAAGAGTGTCTTTAGGTATTCACGCAAACAATGTTGAAGCGGCCATTAAAACGTATCACCTTATGAGTGAGAAGTTTTTTACTCATGCTTCGCCAACTTTATTTAACTCTGGAACCAACAAGGCCCAACTTTCATCTTGCTTTTTATTAACAATGAAAGATGATTCGATCGAAGGAATTTATGAAACATTAAAGCAAACAGCTTTAATTTCTCAATCTGCCGGAGGAATTGGTCTATCTATCCACAACATCCGCGCTAAAGGCAGCTTCATTAAAGGAACCAATGGTACTTCGAACGGAATCGTTCCAATGCTAAGAGTTTTTAATGATACGGCCAGATACGTAGATCAAGGTGGAGGAAAAAGAAAGGGTGCCTTTGCAGTTTATTTAGAGCCTTGGCATGCGGATATTTTTGACTTCTTAGAGATGAAGAAAAATACAGGAAAAGAAGAACAAAGAGCGAGAGATCTTTTCTACGCTCTTTGGATTTCTGATTTGTTTATGAAGCGAGTTGAAGCCGATGGAATGTGGTCTCTATTTTGCCCGCATGAAGCTCCAGGGCTAGCTGATTGTCACTCTGAAGAGTTTGAAAGACTGTACACCAAATATGAAGAGCAAGGATTAGCAAAAAAAGTTGTGCGTGCTCAAGATTTATGGTTTGCCGTTTTAGAATCACAAATCGAAACTGGTTCACCATTCATGCTTTACAAAGATGCAGCTAATGCTAAATCTAACCAAAAAAATCTTGGTACAATTAAATCTTCAAATCTTTGTACAGAAATTTTAGAATACACCAGCCCAGATGAAGTCGCGGTTTGTAACCTTGCCTCTGTGGCCTTAAATAAGTTTGTAAACACCCAATCAGCAAAACCTGTGTATGATTTTAAAAAATTATACGATGTGGTTTATCAGATGACGGTAAATTTAAACCGAATTATCGACATTAACTATTACCCAATTCCTGAAGCGAAAAACTCTAATATGCGCCATAGACCAATCGGTTTAGGTGTTCAAGGATTAGCTGACACTTTCTTTGAAATGAGACTTCCATTCGAGTCTAAAGAGGCCCTAAAACTTAATAACGATATTTTTGAAACAATCTACTTTGCGGCCATGACTGCTTCAAAAGATCAGGCCATGATTGATGGACCTTATTCAAGTTATGAAGGCTCTCCAGTATCAAAAGGTCAATTCCAATTTGATATGTGGGGAATCACTCCAGATTCTGGAATGTGGGACTGGAAAACTCTAAAAGCAGAAGTTTTAAAACATGGAGTGAGAAATTCACTTCTTGTGGCACCGATGCCAACCGCTTCTACATCTCAAATTCTTGGAAATAACGAATGCTTTGAACCGATTACTTCAAATATCTACGTTAGACGAGTTCTTTCTGGAGAGTTTGCTGTCGTAAACCGTTACTTGGTTGCTGATTTAATTAAGCTTGGTCTGTGGAACGACCGCATGAGAAATGAGATTATTGCTAATAATGGCTCTGTTCAAAATATCTCGGCCATCCCAGAAGAGCTTAAAGCTCTTTATAAGACAGTATGGGAAATCAAGCAAAGGGCCATTATCGATATGGCAAAAGGCAGAGGGCCATACATCGATCAAGGCCAATCTTTAAATATTTTTATGGAAGATCCAAATTTTGGTAAACTTTCTTCAATGCATTTTTATGCTTGGAAAGCAGGACTTAAAACCGGAATGTATTATCTTCGAACCAGAGCAGCGGTAAATGCCGTTCAGTTCACAGTTAAAAATGATAATATCCAACCAACAACATCAACTTCAGAAGAAGACAGAGCGGCGATGGTTTGCTCTTTAGAAAATCCTGAGTCTTGTGTAATGTGTGGATCATGAAAAATTTACAATAAAATTTTTAAACTGGAGGCCTTGTGACACCACAAGGCCTTTTTTTTGGTGTCAAAAGGATTCAAAAACCAACCAAAATAAACCTCTTCAATATTATTTTCTTACCGCAAAAAAAAATGATTTAAAAAAATCCGAACATCCATTATAAAGGGCCTATAAACGTTGAGGTCATTCATGAAAACTATTCAATTCATTTGTTTCGCTTTAATTCTAACTATTATGAACAAGATTCATGCTGAATCAGTGAGTTTTAATTATGTGGGTGATGGAAAACCAGTTCAAATCGAAATTGAATCAAGTGCAAAAAAGAATCAGAAGAATACTGATGCTAATAATAAAGATAATTCATTTTTAAATCAGTTTGTTAAATCTCAAATTACTTTTAATTTCGAAGAAAAGTCTAGTATAGGAGTTTTAGCTAAATTTGAAATAACTCAAGTTGATATGGATTTAAAAATTAAAGGAGAGACTTTATACAAACAAGTTATTAAACTTCAAAAAAACATTGTCAGTGAAAAATTTGACAGAGTTTTGAAAAAGAAAATCATTCATTATGTCATTAATGTAAAATTCGAAAACTTCAATGAGACTTATCCTGAATTTAAAAAAGGAATGTCTGACTTAGATTTTTTACATAATGAAATCATTTTTCATACCGCAAAACTTCAAAACCCTAAAAATTACTTCCTTATTTTAGAACTTTCAAAAAAGACACTTTTTAAAAAAGAAAAGATTATTTTTAAGAAAATTTTAAATATCAATGATGCTGACTTCACTCAAGAACAAATCAGTGATGAAAGATTTAAAAACATTATTGATTTAGAGCGAATCACTAAAGGTGATGTAAATCTTGATCAAGATCTTGCCATTAAAGTCATCTTTAAAAGCACTCAAGATGTGAGTGAAATAATCAACCCTGACCAAAATATGCCTTTGTTTTTCGAAAAGACCATTAAAATTTTTTAGACTATTTTCTAATGATCAAATCTTTTTTCGAAAATCTGACTTTCTTAACTTGAGAATACTTATCTTCATTAGAACGATACCCAGCAGGACAGGCAACCACTGTTTTATATCCTGAAGAATTTAAGTCCAAAATTTCATCATATTTTTTAGCATCAATACCTTCCATTGGACACGTATCAACACCTAAAAGCGCTGCTGAGGTCATAAAATTTCCTAAAGCGATATAGGCCTGTCTGGCGGCCCATTCTGAAATAACCGCTGATCGTCCACCCGTGACAAGATCCCCCATCATCATCTTTTTATATCCGGCCAAAGCATTTAAATCACCACCACGAATATCGACGATTGATTGTAGGTATTGATCAATGTGCGCTTCATCGAGCTTTTCTTTGATTAAAAAAACCACTAAATGAGAGCAGTCTTCAACTTGCTTTTGTCCCCATGAAACTGGAGTTAAAAGCTTCCGAGTTTCAAGATCAGTCACGACTAAAAACTTCCAAGGTTGTAGGCCATAAGAAGAAGGAGTTAAGATCAATGAATCTTCTAATGCATTCCAAGTTTTGTCGTTAATCTTTTTTTGTGCATCAAATTTTTTAACTGCATATCTCCAGTTTAAACTTTCAATCAACTTTTCATCTGAAACAAAACTCATCTGACTCTCCTAACCATTATATTTTAAAATAGAAATATCATACATTTGAACTTTTTCATCTTCAATGATTTTTTTATAATGATCAGAAACATCCGTATAGCCTGAAAGATCGGCATCGGCCTTTCTTAAATACGATCTAATTACAATAACTGCTCCAGGATTAAGTGATGGTTTAATTAATTGTAAGAAATTAACTTCTAAATCACCTTTAAAATAACTCGGAACATCGCTCAAAGAAAGAAAATCATATTTTTTACCTGACATAGACAAATGTGAGACAAAGTCTTCTTGAACATAAACACATTTTCCTTTTGAATTTTTAATTTCCTCGAAAACTTCTTTAGACACTTCAATTGGAAGACCAGAAAAGGATTGTATTTTCCCATAGAAACACAAGTGAAGAAAAAAACTATTTTGGGCCAAATCATGAGTAAAAAGTCTATCAAAAGCATTATAATAATATTGAAAATGAGTTTCCGGTGAATTTTTCTCTATGAAATCTCCTTTATACAATAAAGCATTGAAAAAACTTTTATTACCTATTAAAGCAATCACTGCCTTCCATTTTAAAATCGGAAAGCCTGAATGATAGTAACTAATTTGATTTGAAAGCGAATCAAAACATAAAATCCTATCGAATTCACTTCCTAAAAAAAACTTATTAATCTTGGCCATTAGCTGAAAAGTTTTTTCCCATTTGCCTATATACAAAACAGATTCAAAGTTAATTTCAAAAAAAACTTTTTCAAAAAAATCTTTGGCATCTTTATCAAAATTCAATTTATAAAAAGTATTTTTTCGAAATTCTAAATGATCATTATCGCGATAAGGAAAATATCCCCAAAACTTTAAAAAATCATCATAACTTAATTCAGAGTAAGTCGCTTTTCGAAGCTTCGCTAAATGAAGTTGCTCGAGTGATAAATCGGCCAAAGTCAAATCAGCCTCTTTTGAGGCCAAAAGTGGTAAGGCCCTTCCTCCAGAACCACAAATACTAAAAATACTCTTCGGGGATAACTCTTTAATAAGTTTATACTCAACAGTCGTGTCTTCATTTCCTAAAGTATAATTGAGTCCTTTAAAATACTTATCACCCATAAATTATTTCCTTTCTTGCAATTTTTTAATGGCATGTTCACGACATAGATCAAACTCTTGTTCAGTAATAAATCCAATATGTCCCATGATTTGAGAAAGTCTCACTCCATGTTCTTTGGCCATTCGATCAATCTCAATGACTTTTTCAAAGTTTATATTTCTCGACATAGTAAATGACTCAAATTTTTTATCCATGGCAAGTAGTGCCGTTTCTGCCAGACAAGCATAGACAATATTTCCTTCAAGGCCAATATCTACTTTCATTTCGATATTTCCAGGTAAAGTCACTTCCCCACTAGCAATCACTAAAACATCAGGTCTTTTCACGGCATCTTCTTTTTTAATATCAAATGGCCTAGAAACATCACAAATCACACAACCAGGTTTGACTTTTAAAATATCTAAAATCGTTTTACCTGCTCCTGATGTGGTAGTAATAATTAAATCCATATCAAATGAATGTTTATCAGCATCAGTAGAAATTTCAATAATTGCATCAGGATTTATTTGTAAGATCTCCTCTTTAAGTTCAATCAGTTTATAGGCCCTTGGGGCCACTAAAACAATTTTCTCCCATGACATGGATAAAACTTTAGCTGACACAGCACCAATACTTCCTGTTGCGCCAACGACCATCACCTTGCCTAAAAACTTTTGATCTTTCTTTTTTACAAATCCTAATTTTTCTATAGCGAGTTTTGCGGCCCAAAGCGTGGAAGCGGCCGAAAGAGAGTTACCCGTGGTAACTGGAATGGGACTTTGACGATTAATTGAAACTCCAGCATCACCAACTATTTTCGTATAAGCACCAAGCCCAATAATTTTTGCGCCTTTCATTTTTGCGTTTTCACACATACGAAGAATCTTATTATAAATAACGACAGGCTCACTCTCTAAAAGTTTTTTAGGCGTTTCTGTAATCATATAAATGAGCCCTTTAACTTTCTGGCCATTTTTTTCACTGACGATTCCATTAATTGGGCCATAGTAGTATCCAGGTGAATAGCTAATGGCCTCTTCGATAACCTTTTCAAACTTTGGTCCCAATATTTCAAAATGTTTTAGAATTGGATGAATAAAATAATTTTTTCTCGAAAGTGGATGAACCACGAAAGCAAAAACAATTTCATCATCAGTATTTTCTTTAAAACTTTTTAACTCAGGTTGAAGTTTTAAATGATTGACTAACTCAATCACATCATCTTCTAGCACGACGTTTCCGATCCCTTTTTTTATCTGTAAAATGCCTTCTAGTATAGAATAATTTACATGAGGATACTTGCTTAATTCAGGGAGCATCACCAGAGCATCATTCACGCCACTTTCTTTCAGTTTGCTTTCAAAATTAGTCGAAAGAATATCGATAATTAAAGTTTTACCTCTTAAATGCTCTAAATTTAAAAAATGAACATTTCCTTCATTACCAACAAAAATTTCACAACTTAAAAATTCGTCTAATGCACGATTAACATTAGTATATTTTTTTTCAAAATCAGGGACATATTTTTTAGTAACCTTCAGCCGTTTTAATATTGGTGAGATACTTTTAATAAATTTTTCAAGCGATTTATTTGAATGTAAATTAAAAGGAAGATTGGTTAAAAAATAGGGATCAGCTAAGACCAATTTGTTTTCAAGCTCTTCCAAGACTTCAACGAAAGGTCTTTGAAGCGCACCAGAATAAAAACCAAAAGACTTTTTGGTCAAAAAATTAGGATTCTTCAAATAAAATCTTCTAAGTGCATAAGGTATATAGACATCTTTAATAATTTGACCATCGACAATCGGAGTATACTTTGCGGCCGTATTGATTTTAAAAGTATCTGGATGTAAAAAAAATCCTTTCTTAAATTTAAATTTTTGAGGGGCACCGCTGATACAAATGACATCACACTGCCCATCATATTTTTTAATTAAGTCTAAAGTCAGCTCTACATCAAAATTTGTCGAATATTGAGTCACTCGATAGACTTCATCGAAAATGGTGATTTCTTCATCAAAATTAAACTGGTCTTGTGCAAAGGCCAGTGACAAAATATGTTTCATTTTTCCACTTACTTAAATAAAGATGTTTTATAATCTTGGTAATCAGAATGACAAACATCTAAATCATTTTTTTTTATAAAATGATTATCGTAAGATTTTTTAGAAAACATAAAGAAAATCAATTCTTTGGGAATTTTTAACAAATTTAAAAAGTAATCTAGTCCAGTAAATGAAGAAATTGGAACAAATGTCACATTGAGACTTAGGTTTTGTTTGAGATCATCTAAAAGATCTTTTATTAGTGGTGTTGAATCAGAAATGAGATGAGCACAAATCATCTTTTCATTTGTATTAAACTCAACTAATTGAACGACTCGTTTAGCACAATGATCAACTGGAATGATTGGCAGACTGGTGTTCAAATCAACTGGTAAAGGCAGGTATTTGACTTTTTTGATTAGATAAGAAAAACGGCGAAAGGAATCTATGAAGTAATAAGGGCCATCGATTTTTTCTTTATAACCTGTCTTTGAATCGCCCACAATGATTCCAGGTCGCACGATTATTTTTTGAATATTATTTTTAAAATCAAATTCACGAAAGACTTTTTCTGATTCATATTTTGTTTGCGAATAGGCATCATTAAACTGATCAGAATAAGGTAGTTCTGTCTCAGATAAATGATCTACATCTAGTCCCAAAACTGCAATACTAGAAACCATGCAAATTTTTGAAAGCTTAGGTAATTTGTTAGCTAAATTTAAAAGGTTTTGTGTTCCAACTACATTGTTTAAAAATAATTCTCTATAATTTGCATTAATCTTGTAAAAAGCACCAAGATGTATGATCAGTTCGCAGTCACTAATTTTCTGCAAATCTTGACCGTTTTTCAATACATCAAGTGAAGATAAATCACCTTCAATATAATGTTGCCCTTGATAATCTGCTAAAGATTTTCTAGATAAAATATATAGCTCATGTCCTCTTTCAAGAAGCATTGAAGTGACATATTTCCCTAAAAAACCAGTTCCACCTGTTATGAAAATCTTCATCTTAATTTAAAAGTGATATTTGAGTTGATATGTTTTTAAATTCATCTATATCACTTGGGGCAAATATAGTTAAAAAATCTGGATAAAGTTTAATATTCCATTCATTTGAATAGGAAAAAGTTTCACCATCTCCAAAAAAATTTAATTTTTCATTTGAAAGGTGTTTAATATTAATTTCCTTTGTCTCAAATTGAATAAGATTTTTATCCAGTGAAATGTCTTGCTTTAAAAGCAATCTCGTCAGACAACTTATTAATTCTAGACGATTGGTATGAGTAAAAATTGTCACATTAAAAGTTCCATCGTCGTGTTTTGTATAAGGGGCCACTTCAAAACTTCCCCCTAAAATCGGTTGATTATTGATTAAAATCAAAGGACTCACTAGTTTTTTTGAAAATTCTATAGATTCAATTTCAAAATCGTAACTAATAATTTCTTTTAAAAGTAAATTTTTACTTAAAATCAGAGGATAAATATTTTTTCCAGACATTCGCATAAAATCTTTAAACTTTGGAAAATTCTTTCGTGTTTGATTCACTTCGACGGCTACTTCTGAAGCAAGACCTAAACCTCCATTAGTTGACATGAATACACCATTAACTGAGATGAGATCAATTTTTTTCCGTAAGTTATTTCGTATTGTTTGGGCCATTTTTTTGGCATTTTTCGTAGAACCAATATAAGAGGCCAAATCGTTAGCAGTGCCACCAGGTAAAACGAAAAGACTAATATCAGTCCCTGCCAACTTTTGAATGATGGAATGAACAGTCCCATCTCCACCAACTGACAAAACGGCATCTATGTTATTTTTTATATCCTCTCTTAACTCAAAATGTAATTGTTCAAGACTAGACGGACTTTTAAAATTCAATTGGCTTCTGAATAAAGATTGATTTATTTCATCTTTAAATGAAAGATCGGCGTGAGAAGCTAAATGATTAAAATAGACCGATATATTCTGCATACAAATCTTCCTTATGAGTCTTTGCTGTTTATTCTAATAAAAAAGCGCATTTTCCACATCTTGAATTGTAAAACTTCTAGAGTTGTATAAAATATAGACAGTATGAAAATTTGCCTAGTTACCAGTGAAGTGACTTATATTCGAAAGAACTATCGAGGGTTTATCGATTCTTTTATCGAGTCTATGAACGACCAAAAAGAGCCTGTGGAAATTCTCATCGTCTTTTTAAAAAATAAATCTCTGACTTATTTTTTTAAATCAATGGCCCTCTATTTTTTAGGTGTACGCCATTTTTCTTATGATTTATTTATCAATAATTTTAAGGCCTATTTTTCTTTTAAAAATAAATATATTTCAAACTATCCTTGCTTTTACTTCAATTCACCTAATGAAGAAGAATTTCACCAATTTATTAAAGAACAGAAAGTAGATTTAATTGTTAATGCTAGAACTCGATATATTTATAAAAAGAAAATACTAAACTTACCTCCTTTTGGCTGCATTAATATTCACCATGGACTTCTTCCAGATAATCGAGGAACTATGTGCGATTTACATGCCTTGAATAATAGTATGGATGCAGGTTTCACCATTCATAAAATGAACAAGAAAATTGATGATGGTGAAATACTAATTAAACAGATCGTTTTATCGGCCCCCTACACATTCCCTATTAATTATTCTGACTATATTTATCAATCATCTTGTATTGAAGGAAAAACTTTGGCTTTGCTTATGAAAGATCTTATTCAAAACAATATTTTTCCGAAAGGAATGGAAAATAAAACTTTAAACAATCGTCATTTTAAAAATCCAGATAAAAATGAGTTAAAGAAAATGCAAGCTAAAGGAATCGTTTTATGAAAAAAATAGTCATATGGGCCTATCATGGTTCTCCTGGAACTGTGTTAGATTTTAATCCAATAAAAAAAAATCTTTCTGAGAACTATGAAATATGTGTTCTCGATCGTTACAATAATTCTAAAAATATTAAATTTGAAAAATCTGATATTATTTTAGCATATTCGTATGGGTGCGCCGTATTCTTATCAAAAATAGAAGAAGTTGATATTTCTAATATAAAGAAAATTGTCTTAGTTTCACCTTATTTATTTTCAATCACTCCTCCTTCAAGTATTACTAAAACAATATTAAATCTTCCTATTTTTGGTGAATTATTATTAAAGAAAATTGGTCCTAAAAAAATTAAAGATTTTCTTGTAAAGTCAGCTCATCCAAATCCACCAACAAAAGAATACTTAGAGCTAGATGGTTTATTATCAGAACCTAAAACATTAAAGTATTCAACTCTAGAAAAAAGTGATGAGTCTTTAAAAATTTTAAATTCATTGAAAATTTTAAATGAGAAAAATATTTCAATTGAAGTCATCTATGGTGATAAAGATCTAACTTCTCTTTTTGAAGTGCAAATTGCACCACTGAAAAAATTTCAAAATATTAAAATTCAAACCATCAAAGATTCAGGTCATGCCCTCTTATGGTCAAACCCAAAAGACATTACTAAGGCCTTAGAATCAATAATTTCAACAGGAGAGGATATGTCAGATAAATTTGGATACTTTAAAGGGGCCAATCCACTAAATAATGTCGCCGCTTTCATGTCTGATCATCTTAAAAAATTTCCTGACAGAAAAATACTTACATGGGTTCATCCAGAAGAAATTAAAAAATGGTCTCCAAACTTACAGGCCCCTATTCCTCACCAATCAATCACCGTAAAAGAATTAGATTATTTAGTTGGTATATTGGCCACTGAATTTAAAAATTTAGGTATTTTAAAAAACGATAGAGTGATTTTATTTTTACCAATGTCACTTTACATGTATGCATCAATGTTTGCGCTTCAAAAAATTGGTGCCATTCCAACATTTTTGGATTCATGGGCCAGAAGAGATCAAATGGGAGTTAGTGCAAAAGTAGCAGGGCCAAAGGCCATGATCTCTGGGCATAGAGCATTTGACTATTTAAAAGATGTGGTTGAAATAGAGCAAATTCCAATAAAAATAGTGGCCGGCGAAATTCCTCCTGAGGCTAAATACACTGCAAGATTAGAGGTTCTACTTAAAGGAAATCAATATGCACCAATCACAGAAGTCGAGAGCGAACACACGGCACTCATTACTTTTACCACTGGCTCTTCGGGAACTCCAAAAGGAGCAGATCGAAGTCATCGTTTTCTAGCGGCTCAACATTATGCTCTTAATCGACACTTGCCTTATAGTGAAAAAGATATTGATCTTCCAGTTTTTCCAATTTTTTCTCTCAATAATTTGGCAGCTGGTGTTGAAACTGTGATTCCTGCAATCGATGTGGGTATGCCACAGGCCACTGATGCCATGATTTTGTATTACCAAATGAAATCAAGTGGAGTTACATGCACCACCTTATCCCCTTCATTATTTAATGGTCTTTCTGATTATTGTATAAAAAATAATTTAAACTTAGATTTTTTAAAAAGAATTGTCACAGGTGGTGCTCCAATCTCTAGAGGCGATGTGGAAAAAATGAAATCCGTTGCCCATCAAGCAGATATTTTAGTTTTATATGGTTCAACTGAAGTAGAACCCATGGCCCATATTGAGGCCAGAGAATGGTTAAATCTTAAGGCCTCTGATGATTTAGAACTTGAAGATCCAGGGGTCAACGTTGGGCATCTTGATGAAGGCTTAAAATATAAATTTATCAAAATAAATAAAGATCCTGTCTTTGTTCTATCCAATCAAGACTGGATCGAACAAACTGTCATTCAAGGTGAAGTTGGGGAACTTATTGTTGCGGGAGAACATGTCTGCGAAAAGTATTTTAATAACGAAGATGCATTTTTCAGAGCTAAAATTAAAGATCATGAAAACATTGTATGGCATCGAACGGGTGATTTAGGTTTTGTTGATTCTAAAAACCATCTTTGGATTGTGGGTAGAGTTCACAATGCCATTAATCGCGATCAAAAATGGTATTTTCCAGTTAGAGCTGAAATAGTTATGAAGAAAATTTCTTATATTGACAAGGCCGCATACCTTGGACTCCCTGATGAAAAACTCGGCCAAAAAACTTGTGCGGTCATAACATTAAAAGAAACTATAGATCCAAATACAGCAAAAGCTGAAGTTCAAAGACTATTGAATAAAAATCAGTTTATCACTGATCACATCGAAATAGTCACTGAAATTCCGATGGATCCTCGCCATCATAGTAAAGTTGAATATGATATTCTTAGAAAAAAATTAAAAGAGTCTCTATGATGAAATGGTGGCAGTTTACAAAAGAGAGATTTGATCCTTTCAGTCATACTATCATGATTTTTCTTTTCGTTATTTTGCATGTTTTATTTGTTAAAAATATCAATCATGAAGTCATTAATCTAACTGCTAGCTTTGTTCTATTTCTCATTGTATTTATATTTTATTTTAAACTAAGACTTTATGATGAAATAAAAGATTATGAACTAGATTGTAAAATTAATCCGACTCGACCGCTTCCTCGTGGTTTATTGTCTTTGAGTGAAGTCAAAAAGGCGATTGCTATCTGTATTGTTTTACAAATAGGCCTCTATTTAGCTTTTCGTCCAGCTTTTATTTGGTCTCATCTTTTTGCCATCGCTTATTCTCTTTTGATGTATAAAGAGTTTTTTATTAGCAAAACAATCAGAAAGCATTTAACCACTTATGCTGTTACTCACACCGTTGTAACTGTTTTTCTAACACTTTCCATGTTTAGTTTTTTACGTGAAAAAAGTTTTCTAGAATTATTGATTGATAAGAACTCTCTCTATTTAGCACTTTCAAACTGGATGCTTTTTAATATTTTTGAATTTGGAAGAAAGTCATATCAGCTTGAAGAAGAAAGAGATCATGTGGAAACTTACACTTCATTGTTTAAAAAAGAAGGGGCCAGTTTACTGGTTTTATCTCAATCAATTCTTTCGCTTTTTCTTATTACGAGAATAGACTTTTTTAATTCACTCATCTATTCCACTTTTTTTATAATCATTCTTAGTTTACTAATTCTATTTTCTCTATTTTTTGTTTTTTCAAAGAAAATTTTGGCCTCAAAAATTTATCGCATTTTTAGTTCATTATATATCGTTTTATTTTTTGTTTTCTTAATCATAGGATTTTTTGTATGAAAAATATGTTAATACCAGTAACTATGAAAAGTACTGCACATTTTGCAGCTAAAGAAGCCGGTGGAAAAGGACATAATTTGTTTTTACTTAAAAACAACTCCATCAACGTCCCTGATTTTATCGTTTTACCCCCAAGTTTTTTCAATCATTTTATAGAAGAATCACAAATTGAATCCTACATTCAAAATATTATCAATGATCAACATTTAAGCCTTAAAGAAATTTCTGAAAAGATCTCTAAAAAAATTACCGAAACTCCTTTCTCTTTCGAACTTTCAAAGCGTATTGAAGAAATTTATTTAAAGCTTAATAAAAAACTCATCTCAGTTAGATCATCTGCGCATGATGAAGATGGATCAACTCATTCTTTTGCCGGACAATTAAGTAGTTTTTTATATATCGAAACTTTTGAAAAGACTCTCGAGTCTTTAAAAGAATGTTGGGCGTCGGCCTATTCAGAAAGATCTCTTCACTATCGAATCGTTAACAAAATTGATATTCAAAATATCAAAGTCTCAGTGGTGTTTCAAGAGATGATTGATCCCGATATTTCGGGCGTTTTGTTTACCTCTAACCCTATCAAAGGATCAAGTAAAGAGATGGTGATCAATTCAGTTTATGGAGTTGGCGAAGGTTTGGTCTCTGGACTTCTCGATGCCGATACGTTTATTGTTAAAAAAGATAATTTTGAAGTTTTAGAGCGAACTATAGTTGAAAAAAATAAAAAACTAGTAAGAGATAATAAAAATCAAAAATGCCTTGAAGTAGAAGTTGAGAAATCTAAAGTTGAAGTTTCATCTTTATCAGATCAAGAAATTACTGAATTAACGAAACTTGGTCTTCAAATTGAAAATTTTTATGGACAAGCTCAAGACATCGAATGGGCGATCAAAGATCATAAATTTTATATTCTTCAATCAAGACCCGTGACAACCGAAACACATAAATCTATCGGAACACTTTATGTTTGGGATAATTCCAATATTGTAGAAAGTTATGGTGGCCACACCCTCCCCCTAACTTTTGGATTTGCCCATTATGTCTACCATCAAGTTTATGTGCAGTTTTGTGAAATCTTACTGGTTCCACCTGAAAGAATCAAAGAAATGGATTATTTTTTAAAAAACATGTTAGGTCTTTTTTATGGACGTGTTTATTATAATCTATTGAACTGGTATAAGCTGACTAGTATTCTTCCTGGTTATAAATACAACCGAAGTTTTATGGAAACTATGATGGGAACAAATGAGTCCCTGCAAGATGAAATTGCCGAAAGAGTCAAGCCTCCTGAATTTCATCATGGCCTTGGCTCTTCTATACGCCAAACTTTAACAGGTTTAAAATTCTTTTACTTTCACTTAAATATTCAAAGTATTGTCGATCAATTTTTAATTGATTTTCACCGTGTTTATGACCGTTATCGAAAGCTTGATTTTTCAAGGATGCCAGCAGATCAAATTTATACTCATTACCAAAAATTAGAAAAAGAGCTACTGTGGAAATGGCATGCTCCGATTATTAATGATTTTTTATGCATGGTCCATTACGGATTATTTAAAAAATTGACTCAAAAATGGTTATCACATCTTGGTGATAGTTATTTTAATGATCTTTTAGCTGGAAATGGAAACTTAGAATCCGCTGAGCCCACCAAAGAATTAATCAGGTTGAGTGCCAAGGTCTCTGCTGATGAAAATTTAAAAAAATTAATTTTAAATACCTCTAATTCAGATTGTCTTGAGGCCTTAAATCAATCAGTTCATCAAGCGTTTTACTTAGATGTAAAAAACTATATCGATCGTTTTGGTTTTCGTTGTATGTCCGAAATGAAACTTGAACAAAAAGATCTTCATCAAGACCCCTCTCTCTTTTTTGTTTTTTTAAAAAACATCTTAAACTCAAATCAAACCAATTTAGAGCAATATGAAAAAAGAGAAAAAGAAATTAGAGACAATGCAGAAAAAAAATTAAATGAGAATCTTTCTGGAATTAAAAAAATCATCTATCGTTGGTCTTTAAAGAATGCTCGACAAGCGGTCATGAATCGAGAAAACACCAGATTTTGTAGAACTAGAATTTATGGAGTGGTTCGATCTATGTTTTATGGAATGGGTAATGATTTCAGAAGAAACAATATTCTTGATTTCAAAGAAGATATTTTTTATTTAAGCTTAGAAGAACTAAAAGGAACTCTTGAAGGAACCAATTCCATTTTAAATCTTAGGGCCGTAGTAGAACTTAGAAAGAAAGAATATGACTATTTTAAAACGGTAGAACCTGCAGCAAGATTTTTCACTCGTGGAACTGTTTACTATGGAAACCTACACACTGAAGTAGAAGAAGAGACCGCTGAACCAACTGATCTTCTTCCAAATCAAATGAAAGGAACTCCATGTTCCCCTGGAATCATTGAAGGTGTCGTGAAAGTTATCATGGGCCCTGAAGATGATCTCACTTTAAATAAAGAAATACTTGTCACAGAAAGAACGGATCCAGGCTGGATTCCACTTTATCCGTCTATTAGTGCGCTACTTGTAGAGCGTGGTGGTCTACTTTCACATTCTGCCATTGTGGCCAGAGAAATGGGTTTACCAACTATCGTTGGAATAAAGGGACTCACTAAGAAATTGAAAAATGGCGATCGAATAAGAATAAATGGTGAAACTGGACTGATTGAAATATTGGAATAAAAAAAGGCCCATCTATGATCTGTACCCCATTTTTGGGACAAAAAATAAAAAGCCCATCTATAATCTAGATGGGCTTTTCTTTTTAAGGAGTACAGAATATGAACCAATTAACCGACTATCAAAGACGGAAACTTCTC